>ERZ779937.670-NODE-670-length-12522-cov-2.274244_pt1 | contig 12522 bp, 10 predicted proteins | sample MGYA00511185_ERZ779937 | MGnify/ENA primary metagenome ERZ779937 (study PRJEB29588, sample SAMEA2147216) | human gut metagenome | biome: human gut; feature: human-associated habitat; material: faeces | place: Denmark | collected 2008/2010 ... | reverse complement strand
TGTCACTGGTTCGATTCCGGTTCTAGGCACTTATTTATACCATAGGTATTACGTTATGTAGTATCTATGGTTTTTTTGTATCCCAATAATAAATAACAGTAAATAAAAGATGAGAGTGTAACAATGAATTGGAATGGAGATAAGAGTATAAAGATGAATTTAGATAAAACGGGAAAATCGGATAAAACAGGAACTACAAATAAGGATATTAAATATGATGATATATTATTGAATGGCAATGCAGGAACTACAAATAAAAATTCAGGCATTAAACCGAATGTTAAATATAATGATATATTGTCTAAGTTAGATAAATATAAAGATGAAAATATAGTACCTATGCATATGCCGGGGGCTAAGAGAAATAAAGAATTAATTGAGTTATATATGGGTGATATGGGAAATCCATATGAGAAAGATATAACGGAGATTAATGGTTTTGATAATATGCACAATGCCGAAACTATTATTAAAGATGCGTTTGATGAGGCGGCGGAGCTTTATGGAGCTGATGAGAGCTGGTATCTGGTAAATGGAAGCACTGCAGGTAATATGTCGGCAATATGCGGAGTTACCCATAAAAATGATGTTGTTATAATGGCAAGAAACTGTCATATATCAGTTTATAATGCAGTTATCCTCAATGAACTGAATCCTGTGTATATTTATCCAGAATATGATGAGGAATATGGGTATTATAAGGGGATAACATTAAAAGAAATTAAGGACATTGTGGATAAATACAGCTCAGACCATGACAGAAATGATATTAAAGCCGTGATACTTACATCACCAACTTATGAGGGAAATGTATCTGATATTAAATCAATAGCAGAGTATCTTCATCAATATAATATTCCATTGATTGTTGATGAGGCTCATGGTGCACATTTTAATTTCTCGGAAAGCTTTCCACAGTCAGCAGTTAAGTGTGGAGCTGATATAGTAATTAACAGTGTGCATAAGACACTTCCATCGCTTACACAGACAGCGATTATGCATATTAATTATGGAATAGTTGATGTAGAACGTATAAGAAGGTATTGGAACATATACCAGTCGACAAGTCCATCGTATATATTAATGTCTTCCATAGCAAGAAGCTTAAGCATTGTTAAGAATGACGGTGATAAATTATTTGCTGAATATGTTGATAAGCTCACTATTTTAAGAAATGGATTGTCAGAATTAAAGCATATCAGGTTAATAAAGACGGATGACATATCAAAGCTTGTATTAGGATATAAAGATGCAAAATGGTTATATGACACTCTATTTTATAAATATAAAATCCAGCTTGAAATGTCATCTATAAAGTATGTGATAGCGATGACATCAATATTTGACTCGCAGGAGTATTATGATAGATTTCTTGCGGCATTAAAAGAGATAGACGAAGAATTAGATAATAGAGTTCTTGCGGCATTAAAGGAGATAGATGAGAGTAGGAGTAAATATAATAATAGAAGTAAAGATAAGATTTTAATTAATGATGAGGATAATGGTAATAAGGTAAATATTGCCGATTTCAGGGATGAGCAGACTTTAACAATTGCGGAAGCATTTAACAGGCGGGATTTATCAGGTTGTGATGAAATTCAGATGAATAATGAGAAGATATATGGTAAGATAAGTGGAGAGTCAGTGTATGTATATCCACCGGGAATACCGATATTATGTCCGGGAGAGGTTATTACACGAAAGATTATTGCAATACTTCAGGCGGCTGGTGAGGCAGGTCTGGAGGTTGTAGGTGTAAAAGAAGGAGCTTTGTTATGCCTGAGATAGCATTTTTAATGGGAAAAAGTTCAAGTGGTAAAGATAATATATTTAAGGCTTTAGTTGGTGATAAGGAGCTAAATCTTAAGACTGTTATTATGTATACAACAAGACCTATGAGAGCTGGAGAAAAAGAAGGTGTAGAGTATTATTATGTAGATAATGAGAAGGCATTGGAGCTTGAAGCGGCTGATAAAGTAATAGAAATGAGGACATATAACACGGTATATGGTGAATGGAAATATTTTACAGTTGATGATGGTCAGATCAGGCTTGGAAGCGGTGATAAGTATATTGTCATAGGTACTATTGAGGCTTACAATAAATTTTGCGCATACTTTGGAAAAGAAGCAATATTACCGATATATATAGAAGTCGATGATGGAATAAGGCTTATGAGAGCTATCAACAGGGAACAGAAGCAGGAAGTACCACAGTATGAGGAAATGTGCAGGCGTTTTCTTGCAGACAGTAAAGATTTCTCGGAGGAAAAGATTAAGGAAGCCGGAATTAATCAGAGATTTAGCAACGATGGAACAATAGAGGATTGTATCAGGGACATCAAAGAGGCAATTAAACAGCAGCTTTTATAAATGCAGTAAGAGTGAGTTGGCTTGAATTGTATTAATGATATTTATATGATACAATTATATGATGGTGGACACGAAAGAGAGTAAAGTTATGGATATAAAGATTAATGATATACAGACATCATCTTCAGTTCAGCAGGTGAAGAATACAGAGAGTACGGACAGTAGTTTTAAGTTTACTCTTATTAGTAATATAGAAGAAAAGGATCTTCAGGAAAAGCTTGGCAGTATGATGGAACAGATTACTGAGCAGGGTGAGAAGATTGCAAAGCATATGGATATTAAGGATATGCGAAAGTACAGGGAGCTTGTTAAGGGGTTTCTTAATGAGGTTGTTAACCGTTCCCATAAGTTCTCAAGAGAGAACTTTCTTGATAGACGAGGCAGACACAGAGTATATGGTATTGTTAAACTTGTGGATAAGAATCTTGATGAGCTGGCAGGAGAACTTGTTAAAGAAGAGAAAAATCATCTTGAGATTGTAGGAAGAATTGATGATATCAGGGGTTTATTGCTTGATATATCAGCATAAGATTGGAGTATATAATGAGCACATTTTCAGATATTTATGGATACGATACAATTAAAGAGCATTTACAGAACGCAATTAAATTAGATAAGGTATCACACGCTTACATTATCAATGGAGGGCTTGGTGCTGGAAAGAAGATGATTGCCAAGATATTTGCAAAAGCATTACAGTGTGAGGCAGAAGGCGATAATAAGCCTTGTAATAAATGTCATTCCTGTATACAGACAGAGTCAGGCAATCAGCCTGATATAATATGGGTACGACACGAGAAGCCTGCAAGTATAGGTGTAGATGATGTAAGAGATCAGATAATATCAGATATGCTTATTAAACCATACTCAAGCCGTTATAAGATATACATTATAGATGAGGCTGAGAAGCTTACAGTGCAGGCACAGAATGCACTTCTTAAGACTATAGAAGAGCCACCAGCGTATGGTATTGTTATATTTCTTACGACTAACGCAGACATTTTCTTACAGACTATTATATCAAGATGTGTGCTTCTTGATTTAAAGCCATTAAAGGAAAGCGTAGTTATGGATTATCTTAAGGATAACTATGACGTGTCAGAATATGAACGTAAGTTTGCGGCTGATTTTGCACAGGGTAAGATTGGACGTGCTAAGACTATTATAGAAGGTACGGAATTCGCACATTTAAAGAATAATGTTATGCACGTTATCAAGAATGTGAAGGATATGACGGCGGCAGACATAATGGCAGTTGTTAAAGATGTGACTAATTACAAGCTTACAATAGACGATTATCTTGATCTTATGGCTATGTGGTTCAGGGACGTGCTTATGTTTAAGAGTACCAATGATACGAATTATCTAATATTTAGTGATGAGATTTCGCTTATCAAATCGCAGGCTGAGGTTATGTCATACGAAGGAATTCAGGATATACTTAATTCTATAGATAAAGTAAAGGTAAGACTTAAGGCCAATGTTAATTTTGACTTATGCATAGAACTTCTTATTATGGCTATGAAAGAGGATATGTAGGCAGTTAGTGAATAATTGGCTGATGTTAGGAATTAATATTTGGCAGGATTGGAGATTAAAAATAGATGACTAAAGTTGTTGGTGTTAGATTCAGGCAGGTGGGCAAAATATATTTCTTTGCACCGGGACAGTATAATGTTGAGGTTGGTCAGCACGTTATTGTTGAAACAGCAAGAGGAATTGAGTATGGCCACGTTGTTCTTGGTGAAAGAGAGGTTGAGGATTCAGCAGTTGTACAGCCGCTTAAGGCTATTATCAGAATATCGACACCTGATGATGATGAAAGGGAAGCTAAGAACAGGGAAAAGGAAAAAGAAGCGTATAAGATATGTCTTGAGAAGATTAAGAAGCATAATCTTGAAATGAAGCTTATAAAGGTTGAGTATACATTTGACAATAATAAAGTATTGTTCTACTTTACAGCGGATGGAAGAATTGATTTCAGAGAGCTTGTAAAGGATCTGGCAGCAGTATTTAAGACAAGAATTGAACTTCGTCAGATTGGTGTAAGAGATGAAACTAAGATATTAGGCGGAATTGGTTCTTGTGGAAGACCATTGTGCTGTGCAACATATATGCCAGAGTTCATACCAGTGTCAATTAAGATGGCAAAGGAACAGAATTTATCGCTTAATCCATCAAAGATATCGGGTGTGTGTGGAAGACTTATGTGCTGTCTTAAGAATGAGCAGGAAACTTACGAGGAGCTTAACAGCAACCTTCCTAATGTGGGAGATTATGTTACTACACCTGAGAAGTTAAAGGGTGAGGTATCAAGCGTTAATGTGTTAAGACAGCTTGTTAAGGTAATTGTCACACTTGATGGAGATGAGAAAGAGATAAGAGAGTATCCTGTTGCTGAGCTTAGATTTAAGCCTAAGAGAAGAAACGACAGAATGAATATAGATGATAAAGAGTTAAAAGAACTCGAAGAGCTTGAGAAAAAGGAAGGAAAAGCCCATATTAATGATGACTGATGTTAAGATTAATGCAGGTATTAATGCCAATGAGAGAATTGATGACTTATGCAGGGATAATCTCAGACTAATCCAGAATACAGATGTGTTCTGTTTTGGAATGGATGCTGTGTTGTTGTCTACATTTGCGAAGGCCGGAAAGAACCAGAAGGTGCTTGATATGGGTACTGGAAATGGTGTAATACCAATTCTTATGCAGGCGAAAAATCCAGGCAGTATGTATACAGGCTTGGAAATTCAGGATATCAGTTATGACCTTGCTGTCAGAAATGTTGAACTTAATAGTCTGTCAGACAAGGTTAATATTGTAAAAGGTGATATTAAAGAAGCTTCACATATTTTAGGTGGGGCTTCTTTTAATGTGGTTACAAGCAATCCACCATATATGAATGAAAATCACGGAATTGTTAATCCTGAGAGTGCCAAGGCAATCGCAAGACACGAGCTTCTATGCAGTCTTGAGGACGTTGTAAGGGAAGCTTCAAAGTGCCTTAAGGTTAAGGGACATATGTATATGGTTCACAGACCATCAAGACTTGTAGATATATTTACTTCTATGAAGAATAACCACCTTGAGCCAAAGCGTATAAGGCTTGTGTATCCGCATATAGATAAGCCAGCTAATATGGTGCTTATAGAGGCGGTAAAGGGCGGACGTTCACAGCTTATAGTGGAAGAACCACTTATTGTATACAATAGCGATGGAAGTTACACGGAAGAACTTTTAAAAATGTACAATTAGTATGAATTTAAGAGAGGAGCAGTATGGAAGATAATATTACAGATATTGATTATGATAGTGTGCAGGCACTTGAAGAATTTAATGGCTCTCATAATAATAGCGGAGTTGGGCAGTTATATTTGTGTGCAACTCCGATTGGTAATCTTGAGGATATTACGTTCAGGGTGTTAAGGATATTAAAGGAAGTTGATATTATTGCGGCGGAGGATACGAGAAACAGCATAAAGCTGCTTAATCATTTTGAGATTAATACGCCGATGACAAGCTATCATGAATATAACAAGTATGATAAGGCAAAGGTGCTTGTTGAGAAGATGCTTAAAGGAATGTCAGTCGCTGTAATAACTGATGCTGGAACACCTGGAATATCTGACCCGGGAGAGGAGCTTGTAAGGCAGGCACTTGCATCAGGAATTAAGGTATCATCAGTTCCTGGTGCGGCAGCGTGTATAACGGCACTTACAATGTCGGGACAGGCAACAAGACGTTTTGCATTTGAAGCATTTCTTCCGGCGGACAAGAATGAGCGTAAAGACATATTAAAAGAGCTTGAAGATGAAACAAGAACAATGATTATATACGAAGCTCCACACAGGCTTTTAAAGACACTTAAAGAGCTTTCTGAGGTGTTAGGAGGAAGCAGGGCAGTTACTATATGCAAGGAACTTACCAAACGCTATGAGAATAGTATGGTTACAACGCTTGCAGAGGCGTGCAGTTATTATGAGAATAACCAGCCAAGGGGCGAGTATGTTCTTGTAATTGCTGGAAAAGACAGAAATGAGCTTAAAGAGGAAGCACAGGCACAGTGGCTTACTATGTCTGAGCAGGAACACGTTGATATGTATATAGCACAGGGACTTGATAAAAAAGAGGCTATGAAGGCAGCAGCCAGGGACAGGGGCGTATCTAAGAGGGATATATATAATAAGCTTCTGGGAAATTAGTTCTTAAAAGAAAAAATGTTACACAAATGTTAAAAACTTATATAAAAGAGTGATTAAAAGAGAGTCTTAGCTAAAATAAATTTAAGAGTAAATTTTAAAATTATAGGTGGAGTGGTACAAATCCCCTTCTTTGTCAGATAATATTTCTGGTAAGGAAGGGGATTTCTTATCTTCTAATCTTCTATTGTATGTTCATTGATAATTGCCTTAATGGCCTTATAAAGGTAAGGCTTGAGCCTGTCAATATCAGCTGGTTCTTTGTAAAGGATTGAGCTGTAGCATGTTGAGCTTATAAGCTCGACAATCATAAACAGCATAATCTCGGGCTCGTTGAGGTTAAGACCAGAGTCTTCAAGCATTTCATAGTAGATATCTTTAAAATTAATGTCGTCATCAGCGACATTGGTTGTAAGAGCCTCTTTAAATATTCCCCACGACAGGTTCTTTGATATAAATGTAAGAAGTGTCTGGTTGGTGTTAAGCACATTAATTATGTGGTCAGCAATAAATATAATCTCCTCAGTAAATGTAATTGTAAACGAATGGTCATTAATCTGCTGTTCTTTTATATGAAGCTCTAATGCACTCACTGCATTTTTAAAGAGCTTGCTTGCCTCGTGAGAAACGAGCTTATTTCTTATATCATATTTATCTTTGAAATACAGATAAAAAGTTCCCTTGGCAATTCCAGCTTTCTGTGAAATCTCGGCAATTGATGTCTTGGAAACACCCTGCGTTGTAAAGAGCTTAAAAGCTGTATCTAAGAGGGAAGTCCTTTTCTGTTGTTTGTTGTTCTCAAGTTTTCCCATAAAATCTCCAATCTAATGCAGGCATAATATTAGTTGTTCTGTCAATTAATATTCTACCATGTTGAAAATAAAAAATCTATAAAAAAATGACTTTTAGTCATTTTGAGTATTGACTATCGGTCATTTTGTGCTAGAATAACACTTGCAAAGAAAATGACCAAAAGTCATATTTGAGAGATCACGGTCATATGTATTGAATTGATAATAAATGTAATTAATTAAGAGAGTTATTAATTATTGAGAGGTTATCAGTCCAATCAAAGTAAAATTACGTCGCAGACGTAGAAATGAGGCGAGTTATGGAAAAGTTTGGAAAAGTAATTGTTAAACTCAGAATTCCAATTCTTATTCTGAGTTTCCTGCTTCTTATTCCATCTGCAATCGGATACTTTAATACAAGAGTTAATTACGATATTCTGTATTATCTTCCGAATGAGATAGAGACTATGCAGGGTCAGGACATTCTTATGGATGACTTCAATAAGGGTGCATACGCGATGGTCGTTGTCCAGAATATGGATACGAAGTCTACTGACAGACTTATTAAGAAGGTAGAGAATGTAGACCACGTTGCACAGGTTATTTCTTACACAGGAATAGTTGGTGAAGATGTTCCATCTGAGATTGTTCCATCAAAATTCAGAAAGTATTTCGAGAATGACAGCACAGATACAACTTTATTTGCAATATTCTTCGATAATACAACTTCAAGTGATGATACTATGAATGCTATCATACAGATAAGAGAGCAGACAGAGGGTCAGGCCTTTATAAGTGGTATGTCAGCAGTAGTTACGGATACTAAGAATCTTTCGGAGAAAGAGACACCACTTTATGTACTTATAGCAGTAGTTCTTGTATGTATCGTGCTTGCTATATTTATGGATTCATTTCTTGTACCAGTATTCTTTATGATAAGTATAGGAATGGCAATTGTATACAACCTGGGTTCTAACATTTTATTAGGTGAGGTTTCATATATAACTAAAGCTCTTGCGGCTGTACTTCAGTTAGGTGTTACACTGGATTATTCAATCTTCTTATGGCACAGCTACAAGGAAATGAAGGAAATATATCCGGATGACCACAAGGAAGCGATGGCAGTTGCCATTAGTAATACACTTACATCCGTAGTTGGTTCTTCTATAACAACAGTTGCAGGTTTCATTGCACTTTGCTTTATGAGCTTCACACTTGGTCTTGACCTTGGTATCGTTATGGCAAAGGGTGTTGTATTCGGTGTTATCGGTTGTGTAACAATCCTTCCATCATTGATACTTACATTTGACAGGGCATTAGAGAAGACAATGCATCGTGAGATTATGCCAAACTTCGATAAGCTTGCTACATTTATAGTAAACCACTCATGGATATTTGTAATTGTCTTTGTTGTATTATTAGGACCTGCTATATATGGACAGAATCATACATCAGTATATTATGATTTGTCTGATACACTTCCAGATGACCTTGCCTGCTCACAGGCTAATAAGAAGCTGGAAGAAAACTTTGATATGAATTCAATCTATATGATACTTGCTGACTCTAGTATGTCTACAGATACAGCTAACGAAATGCTTGATAAGTTAGGTGATGTAGACGGTGTACAGTTCGCACTCGGACTTGACACAGCACTTAAGTCTGGTATTCCACAGGAATTCTTACCGGCTAAGACAGTATCAGAGCTTAAGGGTGAAGATTATCAGATAATGATGATTGCTACAGATTACAAAATAGCATCAGATGAAATTAACAATCAGATTAGTAAGGTGAATGATATTGTAAAGTCTTACGATTCTAAGGCAATGGTAGTTGGTGAAGCTCCTTGTACCAAGGATCTTATCACTATAACAGATAAGGACTTTAAGACAGTCAGTGCGGTATCGATAGTAGCTATATTTGTTATTATCCTGTTCGTACTTAAATCAATATCGCTTCCAATTATACTTGTTTCAGCAATCGAATTTGCTATATTTGTTAATATGGGTATTCCATATTTTACGCATACACAGATACCATTTATTGCATCAGTAGTTATCGGTACTATCCAGCTTGGTGCAACAGTCGATTATGCTATTCTTATGACAACAAGATATAAGAAGGAAAGAAGCCAGGGATACGCTAAGAAGGAAGCAATCCAGATAGCTCTTTCAACATCAATACCATCAATTATTGTTAGTGCGCTTGGTTTCTTTGCCGCAACATTTGGTGTTGGATGTATAGCTTCAGTTGATATGATTGGTTCGCTTTGTACACTTATGGCGCGTGGTGCAATTATAAGTATGTTCGTAGTTATCTTCATACTTCCATCATTGTTTGTATTATGTGATAAGCTCATTATCAATACAAGTATAGGATTTAAGCCTAAGAAGAATCAGGATATGTAATCAGAAAGATGTATGAACGGGTCAAAGGTGTATATGCCGTAACAGATATAAGAATATATCAGGAAGTAAGAAAATGGAGGAATAGTTATGGTTAAGAAGACTTTATTTAAATATAGTTCAGTATTATTAAGTGTTGTTCTTATTGCTTCAACACTTACAGGCTGTGGCACTAGCACAGCATATAATCAGACAGGCAGTGAGGTTGCAATAAGCAGTGAGGCTGCTTCTAATACAGAGAATATTATAACAAATGCTATTAAGAACGAGCTTTCAATATCAAATACAAGTACATTAAAGACAAATACAAGAGACGAGATGGTATATGTATTTGATAAGGCAGACGGAACTCAGGATCACGTTCTTGTAACAGAAAAGGTTACTGATTCTAAGGGCGAAACAACAACTAACCAGAGCACATCTGATAAGACTGCTCCTGTTTCAATAAAGGTTACTTACAAGTTAAATGGTGTTGAAACTAAGCCAGAAGATATGATTGGCAAGAGTGGTAAGGTTACTATCAGATATGACTATACTAACAATGAGAAGAAGAATATAACAGTTAATGGAAAGTCACAGACAGCTTATGTTCCATTTACTATGATTACAGGAACACTTCTTCCAACAGATAAGTTCAGTAATGTAGAAGTTACTAACGGCAAGGTAAGCAAGGTTGGCGATAATATCATTGCACTTGGTATGGCTATGCCAGGCTTAAAGGATACTTTAAACCTTAAGTTTGATGGTGAAAGCCTTGATATGGATATTCCAGAATACTTTGAAATATCAGCAGATGTAGAGGATTTCGAGCTTGATATGTCTATGTCAGTTGCTACAACAAGCACACTTAATGATATAGATACAGATGATTTCTCACTTGCTAAGCTTGAAGATAAGATGAATGAGCTTCAGTCAGCAGCTGACCAGCTTACAGATGGAACAGTTACTCTCCAGAATGGTACACAGACACTTTCTGACAGTATTCCAGCACTTACAGATGGCGTGAACCAGTTAAATGATGGTGCAAGCCAGCTTAAAGATGGTATCTATGCTTATACAGATGGTGCTACAGCTCTGGCAGCAGGTGCAGGACAGCTTAAGGATGGTATCAGTGCATACACAGCAGGAGCTAACCAGCTTGGTGCAGGTGCAGGACAGTTACAGTCAGGTTTAAAGACTTATACTGATGGTGTAGGAGCACTTAATGCAGGTTCAGGCACATTACAGAGTGGTCTTTCAACATATACAGGCGGTGTTGCCAGTGCGGCAGCAGGTGCAGTTTCATTACAGACAGGTTTAAAGGCTTATACAGATGGTGTTGCTAGTGCAGAGGCAGGAGCTTCACAATTAAATGAAGGAATAAAGAGCATTAAGACAGCACTTATTGGAAATGTTGTTAAGGAACTTGCAGCTAATTCAACAGCTTATAAGATGAATTCTGTAGCAGACTCAACAGGAAAGACTGTTATGGAGCAGGCAGCTGATTTACAGAAATTAGGAACAGCATTAGGTCTTAGTGATGTAACTATAGCAACAGACCTTAGTGATCTGGGTAAGAAGAGCAGTAGTGAGGCAGCAACAGATATATCAGCTTATTTTGTAAAGTATCTTACAGCTTATACAACTAATATAATAACAGAGACATATACAGAAGCTGTGACAAGCGGTAAGCCATATACTCCACAGGTATCACAGGCTGGTTCAAAGGATTATGTATATGCTAACCAGTTAGGACTTCTTATTAAAGCCGCTGGTAATATAGGTGCTTCAAGTGCATTAGATGCAGTTGTCAGCAATCTTAGCAATAATGAAACAATTAATGCAGCATTAAAGCAGCTTACAGATGGAAGCCAGTCATTAACAGACGGACTTGGTGAACTTGTTAAGAATAACGATACACTTAACGCAGGTGCATCACAGCTTAATGCAGGACTTGCACAGCTTAGTGGTAACAATGATACACTTAATGGTGGTATAGCACAGATAAGCGCAGGACTTGCACAGCTTAATGGTAACAATGATACACTTAACGGTGGTATTGAACAGATTGCAGGCGGTTTGGGCACACTTAATTCTAACAATGAAGCTTTAAGAAGTGGTTCTACACAGCTTGCTGATGGAACATCAACACTTAAGTCATCTTCTGTAACTTTAGCAGATGGTGTAACACAGCTTAATGATGGTGCTATAACACTTAAAGATGGTATGGCAGAATTCAATGAGACAGGTATTAAAGCTATTACAAGTCTTGTTGGTGATGATGCTGATACAGCAGTAGATACAATCAAGGAAGTAATCAAGCTTGGTCAGAATTACAACACATTCCTTGGTAAGTCAGATGGTAAGGATAATTCAGTAACGTTTATATATAAGACAGCTGAATTAACTAAATAAGCTTACTTTTCCAAAACTCTCATATATAAATTATGCCGGCCCGGTCGGCGGAAAGATTAATAATCTTTCAAAAAACCCCACAGAAATTCATATCTGTGGGGTTTTTGCTATGCAGGCAGTGCGTTAAAAGTTACGCAGCTGCGACAGTATAGTTATATGTTAATATAATTCCATAATCATTTTGAATGTTATGATATGCTTTTAAAATAATCTTCAAGTCTTGTAAATGTCTTAATAAGTACGGCGGCTTCATCTTCGCTTAAATCGTCAGTTATATGTTTAATCATATCCTGATGAAATCTCATATGGTGAGTGTATGCCGCATTACCCTTTGGTGTGAGGGAAGCATATACGACAC
>ERZ779937.659-NODE-659-length-12676-cov-2.488472_pt1 | contig 12676 bp, 9 predicted proteins | sample MGYA00511185_ERZ779937 | MGnify/ENA primary metagenome ERZ779937 (study PRJEB29588, sample SAMEA2147216) | human gut metagenome | biome: human gut; feature: human-associated habitat; material: faeces | place: Denmark | collected 2008/2010 ... | reverse complement strand
GTTATGCCCCAACCGTAAAACTCAGATGCAGACAGGAGTGAAACATATGCAGACCAATATAAATAAGCCGGACTCCGATAAAGATGTATTGCTCAAAATGGTGGATATAGAAAAGTCGTTCCCCGGCGTCAAGGCGCTGGACAATGTTTCGCTGACCGTGAAAGCAGGCACCGTCCATGCCCTGATGGGAGAAAACGGCGCCGGAAAGTCAACCACCATGAATATTGTTACCGGATATATCGGTGCTGATGGTGGAACAGTAAAGATAAACGGCTATGATATATTTGCACAGCCTGAGGAGGCAAAAAAATGTATCGGATACCTGCCGGAGATACCACCGCTTTATGTGGATATGACGGTATATGAGTATCTCAAATTTGTGGCAGAACTCAAAAAGCTCGACAGGAAAAAGAGAAAAGAAATGATAGCAGATGCCATGGACATGACCGGCATCACGGAGGTGAAAAACCGTCTCATAAAGAACCTTTCCAAGGGCTACAGACAAAGAGTGGGCTTCGCCCAGGCACTGCTTGGCTACCCGGAAATCATCATACTGGATGAGCCTACAGTTGGACTAGATCCAAAGCAGATAATAGAGATTCGTGAGCTTATTAAAAAGCTTGGAGAAAATCATACGGTGATACTTAGCTCGCATATTTTAAGTGAAATAAGTGCAGTGTGTGATCATGTGTTTATCATATCAAAGGGTAAGCTTGTAGCAAGTGATGCCACAGAGAACCTGATTAATCTCATGTCAAAGAACCAGGAAATTAACCTTGTCCTCAAATCAGATGAGATTGGTGCAAGAGGAATGCTTGAGAAGATAGTAAATGTTGATAAGGTCACATTTGAAAAGTCTGAGGAAGAGAAAACAGTGAAGGCTAAGGTTATAGCAAAAGCAAACTGCGATATACGTGAGGAAATATTTGAGCTTGCAAGTGCAATGCATATGCCAATCCTTGAGATGCATACTGTTGTGAAGTCACTCGAGGACGTATTCCTTGAGCTTACAGGGGAAGGAGATGAGAAATAATGCTTGCAATATTTAAAAGAGAATTCAAATCATATTTCCAAAACGTTATAGGATGGCTGTTTGTTGCAGCACTTCTTGCAGTGTATGGCCTATATTTTTATGTATACAATCTGAAAAACGGTTATCCGTATATCTCATATGATTTAAATGGAATAGGTTTTATTATGATGATTGCAGTGCCAATCCTCACGATGAGATCGCTTTCTGATGAGAAAAAGACAAAGACAGATCAGCTTATGCTGACATCGCCTGTATCTGTCGGAAGGATTGTAGCAGGAAAATATTTTGCAATGGCAGCAGTATACACCATAGTCATAGCGCTTTTTGCACTTTCACCGCTCGTGTTGTCAATTTACGGCAAGGTGGCGCTCAGTGAAGCGTATGTGGCTTTGTTTGGCTACTGGCTTTACGGTTTATCATGCATCGCCGTGGGACTTTTTATATCGTCCATATCTGAGAGTGTGATAATATCTGCAATACTTACATTTACGGCATTATTCCTCTCATACATGATGCAGTCCATCACAGGGCTCATCTCGTCAAGTGGGAATCTGCTCACAAAGGTGCTTAATTGCTTTGATTTGTACACACCATTTGAGAATTTTGTAAGTGGCTGCTTTAGTGTCACATCGGCAGCTTATTATGTGACGGTTATCCTGCTTTTATGCTTCCTTACGACGCAGTCTATCCAGAAGAGAAGATGGGCATTTTCAAAGAAGATGATAGGCACAGGGGCATTTTCAGCAGGAATGATTGTCGTAATGTGTGCAATTTGTGTGGTTGTAAATCTTGTGGTGACAGCGCTTCCTGCCAAGTACACATCAATTGACTGTTCGGCTACAAAGCTGTACTCGCTCACAAACGATACAAAGGACAGGGTAAGTAAGCTCGATGAGGATATCACAATCTATGTTTTGAATTCCAAGAAATCAAAGGATGCAAAGATAGATGAGACAATCAACAGATACAAGGATCTTTCGAGTCATATAAAGGTAAAATATGTAGACCCGGCGACAAGCCCGAAGTTTTATCAGGATTACACAGACACGACACCTACAACAAACAGCCTTATAATAGAGAGCAAAAACCGTTCAAAGGTGATTGATTACAATGATATATATGAATATGACAGCTCTTCATATTATTACGGATACCAGTCGCAGTCTAGCATCACAGGCTATGATGCCGAGGGACAGATTACAAGTGCTATAGAGTATGTCACAATGGATGCAGATGAGCTCCCGGTAATTTATCAGATAACAGGACACAATGAAACGGAAATAGGAAGCAATTTCCAGAGTGTTGTAAGCAAGGCAAATGCAAATCTTAAGAGCTTAGAGCTCTTTAACGAGGAAAAGGTGCCGGAGGATGCAACAGCCATTATCATTAATTCCCCGACTGTTGATTTCAACGAGGAAGACGCTCAGAAGGTGATTGATTATTTAAATGGCGGTGGAAAGGCACTGATTATCGGCTGCTACGCATATAATGACGAGCTTACAAACTTTAACAAGATACTTGCGGCTTACAATGTCAGCTTCAAAACCGGTGTGGTAGCTGAAAATGACAGCTCAAAATATTATCAGAATCCTCTCTACCTGCTTCCAACGGTTGAGACGACAGATTACACCTCAGATGCAACAGACGGATATGTATTCCTGGCAGGAAGCTGTGCAATCAGTTATCCTGAGGATACAGATGATGTGACATATACAAAGCTGCTTTCTACATCAGACAGCGCAGTTTTAAAGAGGGACTGGAAGAATATAACAACATCGAAGGCAGAGGACGCAGATGAGAACGGACCGTTTACTACAGGTCTTGCTGTAAATGATTCAAGCACCGGCGCATCGATTGTTGTGTTTGGTACGCCTTATGTGGTTGATGATTCATATGATAATGCCGTTTCCGGCAACAATGCAGACATGTTCAAGGATGTTATCACATCAATGACCGGAAATGTTGAGCTTGCATCAAGTGTGATACCGGTGAAGGATTACACTTTAAGCAATATCACTATAAATACGCTGCAGGCGGTTATTACGGGACTTATCATAATGGTAGCTGTACCAATACTGCTTATTATCATAGGAATCGTTGTATGGGCAATGAGGAGAAAGAAGTAGATTACAGGTAAAAGCGTATAAGAAATAGGAGAAAAAATGAATGAATAAGCAGAAACGCACCTTTGTGATACTTGCGATAGTTCTGGCAGCATCCCTGGCGGGCTACCTGGGACTTCTAAATTACAATAAATATAAAAGTGACGATGATTCGGAGAGCGAAAGCGACAGTGTTGAGGCACTTTCGCTGGACTCATCGGATGTTAATTCACTCTCATTTCTGATTGACGGTCAGGAGTATAGCTTCAGCCGTATAAAGTCAGATGGCACATCCGATGAGACAGGGTCAACGGAGTCTGAGAAAACAGACACAGAATCAGAGTCTTCTGATTCAGATGATGAAGAGCAGTGGGTCTGCGATAATGATACCTCTCTTAAAATCAATACAAGCAAGGTCATATCACTGCTTGGAAATGCCACAAGCATTACAGCTTCAAAGAAATTTGATTCAGATGCGGATACATCTGATTTTGGGCTGGATGAACCACAGAATGTTGTAAAGCTAAGCACCGATGACAAGGCATATACCATCACAATCGGCGAGAAAAACGCTATGCTTGGTGAGTACTATATCAAGGTAAATGATGATGTATATCTTTCAGGTACCACAATCCCTGGAACAATTCCGGATTCTATAGATGATATGATTGCAACTAAAGACAGTGAGAGTACTGAGACTGAAAGTGAGTAGCAATGGATTGATAAGTTACAATTTGAAAAGAAATTAAGAAATAGTTCATCCTTTTTTAATGAAATAGGTATTGAAATCATGCTTATGTTGTACCATTATTATTGTGTAGAATAATAATGGACAAACGGTGAATAGCATGAATCAGATGAACAAAGACAGCTACAGCATAAATATCACAGGTCTTACCGATGAAGAGGTAAGGCAGAGAGTGGAGGAAGGACTTACCAACAGAGCTGATATATCTACAGACAAGACGACAAAGGAAATTGTGATTTCAAACGTTTTCACATATTTTAACCTTATATTTCTTGTCATAACGATACTTCTCATAATGGTAGGTTCTTTCAGAAATCTGACATTTCTGCCTATAATTATTGGAAATACGGTAATCGGAATCGTTCAGGAAATCCGCGCAAAAAAGACTCTTGAGAAAATGAGTTTACTGAATGCTCCGCGTGCGGATGTCATCAGAAACGGCAGCGTAAAGCAGATTAGTACGGAGGAACTTGTAAAGGACGATGTGATTTTACTTACCGCAGGAAAGCAGATTTGTGCGGATGCGGTTGTGATATCCGGAAATATACAGGTAAATGAATCACTGCTAACAGGTGAAGCTGATGAGGTAGAAAAGACAGAGGGCAGCACTCTCATGTCGGGAAGCTTTGTTGTATCGGGAGAGTGCTATGCACGACTTGAAAAGGTCGGTAATGAATCATATATCTCAAAGCTGAGCCTTGAGGCAAAATCAATGGGTGACAAGGAGCAGTCTGAGATGATACGCTCCATTAATTTGATCGTCAAATGGGTTGGCATAGTTATTATTCCGATTGGGCTTATATTGTTCTGGCAGAGCCATTTTGTGAATGGCGAGTCTATCACAAAGAGCGTTACATCGACAGTTGCAGCGATTATAGGAATGATACCGGAGGGCTTATATCTGCTGACCACAGTGGCGCTTGCCTTAAGCACTATGAAGCTTGCAAGGAAAAAGGTTTTGCTTCATGATATGAAAAGTATTGAGACGCTTGCGCGTGTGGATGTGCTTTGTGTGGATAAAACGGGCACAATTACTGAGCCTGATATGAAGCTTAAGGAAATTTTTCTCTGTAAAAACAGTGGAGCAGATGGCACACAGACAGCTTTGACATTAGATGAGCTTAAAAGTCTTATTTTAGATTATGCAAATGCCTCGGTTGACAACAATGCGACTATGCTCGCACTAAAAGCATATGCGGCGGAAGCTTTGACAAATAATACATCTGCACTGCATCGTACAGCGGTTTCACAGCAGGCATTTTCGTCGAGCCTCAAGTATGGCAGCGTTACCTTTTCTGACGGAACATATCTGCTCGGAGCACCGGAGTTTATCATGCACGAAGACTTTGCACGCATTGAGGAAGAAATAATACCATACGCTGACAAAGGTGACAGAGTACTTTTGTTTGCAAGGTATGATGGAGAAAACGTGGAGAATGGCATAAATGGCAGTGTTACTCCGCTTGGATTTGTGGCACTTGCCAATCCTATCAGAGCAAATGCGGTAAAGACGTTTGAGTATTTCAAGAGTCAGGGTGTTTCGATAAAGGTTATTTCAGGTGACAATCCGCGTACTGTTTCAAGGATTGCCATACAGGCAGGAATAGAAAGTGCAGAAAGCTTTGTCGATGCGGCTACACTCGATACTGAGGATAAAATAGCCGATGCAGTAAATAAATATACTGTATTCGGACGAGTGACACCAAAGCAGAAGAAACAGCTTGTAAAGGCTTTACAGGCTAAAGGTCATACAGTTGCGATGACCGGAGACGGAGTCAACGATATACTTGCCATGAAGGATGCCGACTGCAGTGTGGCTATGGCATCGGGAAGCGAGGCAGCAAGCAATGCGGCACAGGTAGTTCTTTTAGACTCAGATTTTTCCAAAATGCCTCAGGTTGTGCTTGAGGGCAGGCGTGTGGTTAATAATATACAGAGGTCAGCTTCTCTGTTTCTTGTTAAAAATATATTCTCGATATTAACGACAATATTTACACTTATAGCGGCTAACCTTTATCCGCTTTATCCAACTCAATTGTCACTGCTTGGAGCATTTACAATTGGAACACCGGCATTCTTTCTGGCATTACAGCCTAATAAGAATATAATACGTGGGGATTTCCTTACGAATGTCATTATAAAGGCACTGCCCGCAGGAATAACTGATTTTATTATGCTGGCGGTGATATCGATACATGGTGCAGTTATTGGAATGAGCAATGAGCAGATATCAACAGTTGCAATAATAGTACTTCTTATAATCGGAATGATGTCACTTATAAGAATATGCAGGCCATTTGACTGGCTGAGGGCATTGGTATGTATTGCGATGGGGGTTGGAATTGCAATATGTCTATTATTCTTTAAGAAGATATTTGCAATCGCAGCTATCAATATGGTAATGCTTAATATGATTATTGTGTATGCAGTTGTTGCAGTTGGACTGTTTGTACTGATGTGCAGGATTGTAGGCACAGTAATAGAATATATTGAAGGTCATAGCAGAAGATTTAGAAAGCTTCTTAAGGGGTAGCTGCAAGATTTATAAAGATTGGTGGAGCTCTTGGTTGTATCGGATTGAATATATAAAATGTATATAATATGCAAAGATATATAATATGCAAAAGATATACAATGTATAAAATGTATGGATTATGCCGCTGTGGCTGGATTATAATCCATACATTTTTAATTTTAAAAGGCAGATTTATTTTCCGGCCGCCTTTTTAGAATAGTCAGTTGTTACAAGCTTTTCATAAGGCACATCACTGCCAAGCTCGCCAGACTGCTTTAATATGTCTTTAAGAAGCTCAAAGCTTTTCTTTTCAAAGATAGTGTCGCCCTTCCATGTATCCTGCGTCTTGTAACGGTCAACAATGGTTGTTATAGTATCAAGGTCGGTTTCAGGAAACTGTGGAGCGATAACTTCTGCGATTTCACTGCTGGTGTGGGAATTGACGTAGTCAAGGCCTTTCTGGATAGCGTTAGTAAAGCCTTGGATTACATCAGGGTGTTTTTCAATAAAGCTTTTGTTAGCACAGTAGGCAGTATAAGGAACATATCCGCTGTCAGTACCAAGAGAAGCTACTACATAGCCTTCCTTCTGCTGTTCAAGGAGCGTTGCAGAAGGCTCAAATTCTACAGTGTAATCAGCTATTCCTGATGTGAAAGCGGCTGCTGTAGAACCAAAGTCAACATTTTGAAGTATTGTGAGGTCATCTACAGGAGATATTCCATTTTTCTTAAGGATATATTCGAAAAGCATCTGAGGCATACCACCGGCTCTGCCACCAAGAACTGTCCTGCCTTTAAGATTATCCCATTTAAAATCAGTTTCATTATCGCGGGATACAAGAAAATTGCCTGCACGTTGGGTAAGCTGGGCGAAGTTGACAGCGTAGTCAGTAGAACCTTCCTGATATACATATATAGAACTTTCTGAACCCATAAAACCGATATCAGCTTCTTTTGATACAAGAGCGGTCATTACCTTATCAGCACCAAAGCCTGTGACAAGATTAAGGTCAATGCTCTCATCTTCAAAATATCCAAGCTCAATAGATACATATTGTGGTGCGTAGAATATAGAATGGGCAACCTCGCTGAGTGTAATCTTAACTGTAGAATTATCGGTATCTTTTCTGCACGCAAATGCACTCATTATCATCATTACACATAACAGCATAGCAATGACACGTTTGATTGTCTTCAATAAAATCCTCCATTCTAAATGTATAAAACACATTTTTATCTGTTCAATAATTATATTATTCAGATGAATTAATATATGTGATTAAATCTGTGAAAAATGATAAAAAAGATAATTATTTAGTTGGCTAAATATATTAAATATGTTAAAATAAACTATAAAAAAGTAGCAATGAATGGAGGTCGTTTTGTTATGTTTGGAAAAAATAGAACAGCACAAGACACATTAGGCAATGACAGAGAATTATTATTGCAGGCTATGGATAAGATTATAGCCGGCGATTTCAGTGAGGTCTCTGCTGAAGGTTTTAGAGATCCTATATATGCAGAAAAGCTTAACCAGATGATTGGCGCATATAAGAAAGCTAATAATAATTATATTATGAGACTTAATGAGGCAATGCAGTCTATAGGAGATAATTCATATGTTAAGAATATGCTTGATCAGGTGTATACGCAACAGCAGTCTATAACAGATATGAATTCTTCAAGCCAGATACTTAAGGAGTCAATTGGTAATATTTCAGACGCAATGGGTGAGATTCGTGATAATACCCACGATATGTTACAGGTGTCACAGAGTAGCGCTGCTAATATGAACGACAGTATAACAGTGGTTAATGAATCATCACAGAAGATAGCGGATATTAACAATCAGGTTAATGCATTCCACGAGAAGATTAATAAGATCGGCGAGATTGTTGATATCGTTAAGAAGGTAGCAAGCCAGAGCAATCTTCTTGCACTTAACGCTTCAATTGAGGCTGCAAGAGCAGGTGAAGCAGGAAAGGGCTTTGCAGTAGTTGCTGATCAGGTAAGACAACTTTCAAGTAATACATCTGAGTCGGCAGAAGATATTGTTAAATATGTCAATGAACTTAAGCAGGATATTGAAGTGCTTGCTAATTCAATGAATGAGACAACGGTCAAGTTATCAGAAGGTAATGAAAAGGTAGAGATATCATTAAGAGATATTGAGCGAATGAATGAACAGATGGTAGCAATCAATGCTTCTGTAGAAAGCATTTTCAATGACATTGACAGACAGTCAGAGACAACAACAGAATTTACTAATCAGGTACAGACAATAGCAGATTCTTACGGAATGCTGACTAAGGAATGTACAGAGACTGGTACCCATATATTCAAGATAGGAAGATACATAGATACCTGCCGAAGCGATATGTTCAGGGAAGCTGGTAAAGTAACAACTCAGGATATGTTAAAAATATTCGAGATTGACCACTTTATTGTTATGTGGAGAGTGTATAACAATGTCGCAGATTTCGAGAGATTAAAGATAACACAGCTTAACAATCAAGACAGTTGTAAGCTTGGTAAGTGGATGCATGCACAGACAGATCCTAAGATTACAGGAAGTCAGGAATTCAAGAAGCTTGATTCTGCACACAGACTTGTTCACAAGTATGCTTGTGATTCTTGGATGGCTAAGGATAAGGGAGATGCTGCTGCAGCTATTGCGGCATTTGAAAAGTGCCGTGAAGCTTATGGAGAATTCAAGAAGGCTATCGGTGAGATGAGGAGCTATATGAGAACAATTGGATATACAGATGAGACTAAGATAGTTATCTTCAGGAATTAGTTAAATATAATCACAGATTATAAGATAAGCTGGAATTTACATAGCTGTCTTTAATGCAGGATATGCCTTAAGGATATAAGCTTGTAGAATTCCAGCTTTTTTTATTTATAAAATTTAATTATTTATATACTATTGAAGAAAAAGTTGAATCAACTACAAGGACCGTGCCATTAATAAAATATACAAAAGGAATAGATCATTTTATGTTTAGATCTACTGATAAAATGACTATTCAAATGAATGATGTTTTCGTGCAAAGATATAATAAGAAAAGCTTTCATACAGATAGATATTGTTTTGATTCAGAACCTGAAAAGAAATTATTTATTGAGCTACTTGAATCAAATAAGGTTAAAGAAGTATATTTTACTGGAATGTTTACTGGTTCTGAAAATGGATTATCTGTGCAATATATTGACCCTGAATCAAATGCAATAAGAAATTATTATCCTGACATACTTGTAATTTATAATGATGAATCAATGGAAATTATTGAAGTAAAAGGTGATAATAAAATTGATACAAAAGAAGTTGAAGCCAAAGCTTATGCAATGATGACATTAGCTCAACAGTGTGGAATGCCTTATGATATTGTAAGATCAAGCGAAATAATGGATGGCCAATATCAAATTAAATCATCTTCTAAGTAATAATTTATAATTAAAAAGCCACTTAGCTCCATTATGAGTTAGGTTGCCTTTTTTATTCTGGAATATACTCCATAATATCTTCAAAATTACAATTTAGGACTTTACAAATTTTACATAAAGAATCAGTAGTTACATTTTTACATTTTGTGATTTTAGCCATAGTAGAAGTACTTATTTCAGAAAGATTTATTAATTCTTTTTTGTTTAAATTTTTATCAATTAGTAATTTCCATAATTTGTTATCCATTTTAGTCCTCCTCGTGTATACATGCAGTCAGGTTCTGCATTTTTTCATTTCCTTTTATAGTAAATTGGAAACCATATAGTTTATTTCCACCTGAAGATAATTTAAGAACTTTATCCTTCTTAGTTTTTTTAACAGTTTCATCAATGTAAGACCGTATCCTTGTCAATTGAAATGAAACTATCAGGAGGTAAAGAAATAAGTCTCTTTGCCTAAACAGGATAAGGAATGTGGCATAATGTGGCGTCAACTTCTACTACCAACTGATGTTTGTCACTAATAAAGATATTTAAAATTAATTAAATGTCCCAAAATATTGATTTTTGTCCCAAAATAGATTATACTGTTAATGGGGTGAAATTTTATGAAAAAGCAAAATGTTATTAACTTGGTTAAATACTATGTAGAGAAGAATGATTCTGCTTTTAGAAGTGAAGTCATGGAAATTGCGAATGATTTTGAGAAGAATGGCGAAAATGAAATTAGCACATATTTAATGGATTTAATATCAACCACAAATTTTTATCAACCACAAAACAATTATAAAGATTTGATTTTTTTGAAAAAACATCCAAATCAGAATAAACCTCTTTTTTTACCTGACGCAATAAAAGATGATATTATGGGAGTTGTAAAGTCAGCAGGTAAAACTATAAATATATCAAAAGTATTATTTTGGGGAAATCCTGGCACTGGTAAGCCCGAGTCTGCTTATCAAATTGCTAGATTAATGAATAGAGACTTGTTAACTGTTAGAATGGAAGAATTGATTGATAGTCACTTAGGTCAAACATCAAAAAATATTGTTTCAATGTTTGATGAGATAAGACATTTGTATTCTATCAATGTGGTTATATTATTTGATGAACTAGATTCTTTGGTAATGAATAGAGTATGTAGTAATGATTTGAGAGAAATGGGAAGAGTTACATCTACATTCTTAAAAGAATTAGAAAATGTCTCTGATAAGATATTGATTATTGCTACTACCAATTTAATCGATTCTTTTGACAAAGCTCTATTAAGAAGATTTGATGCTAAGATATCATTCAATAGATATACTAAAGATGATTTGATTGATGTATCATGTAAAATATTGCAAACACTAATTAAAAAGTCTGAAAGTAGTAAAGTAGATATGCGTCTATTTAAAAAAATCCTTAAAAATTCTGATAATATACCATATCCTGGTGATATTATGCAATTAATTAAAATCTCATTAGCATTTTCTGCTGAGGATAATGAATTTGATTATTTAAGAAGATTTTTCTTAGAATTAAATGACAATAAAAAAATAGATATTCAGAAGTTAACACAGGAAGGATATACAACTAGAGAGATAGAAATTCTAACAGGGATATCTAAAAGTAGTGTTTCTAGAAAATTAAAGGAGGACTAATATGAATAATTTACTTAGTATTAAAATGAAATTTAATAGTGAAAAAAATTTAAGTAAGCCTGGTGCCAGAAATTTAAATAAAACTAGAAAAACCACTTCTGATTCGATGAAAGTATTATTATCTGATTTATTGAAAGTAAAGGAATTTTACTCAAATAATGATAAGTATATAAAAAATGTTTTGATTGATGTTTGCTACAACGATATAATTGCTAAATCAGGAAGAATGTCTGAACTTTTAAGAATAAAAGGGGATTGCAATGATACAATTGTTGGAGCGCGATTTTCGAATGATGAACCTGGAAAAGAAAATCATATTATCACACATTATGTTGAAATGGATGTAATTGATGATGCTGTAAATAAATTAAAAATTGCTATAAAATTTGTTGATGATAAACTAAAAGGAGAAGCTACATCAGAAAATTTTGATAGTGAGCTCCCAATAGATTATTCTAAATATGGATTAGCAAAAACAAGACTAAGAGATGTTGTTATTGATTGTTCAGTTATTCAGCATTTTGCGATTCCTAATATTAGCATTGAATCACTAAGTGATACAATGATTGTTACATTTTATGAAACAGAATTAGATATATACAGCCTATTAAATTCTATAGGTATTGATGGTAGGGTATATTATTATTCACCTGCTGGGAAAAATTCAATTTCTGTTACAAAAGAAACTTTAGAAAAACTAAAAGAAAAAGTTCCATATCTGATTTCGATGACAGCATCTGATATTTCACAAATTACCTTTAACAAAACAGAATTTACTAAGGAAGAAGAATTTATTATTCCAGGACCTAAAAATGAGCCAACAGTTGGTGTTATAGATACTTTATTCGACACTAAAGTATATTTTAATGGCTGGGTGGATTATCATGAGGAATTAAATGAAGTTGAAAAGCTTACTGTCAATAAAGATCATTATCTTCATGGAACTAGTGTTTCATCTTTAATAGTTGATGGACCAACTTTAAACCCTTGGCTTGATGATGGATGCGGCAGATTTAAAGTTAGACATTTTGGCGTATGTCCAGGAAATATTTCATCCAGTCAATTAGTTAGAAAAATAGAAAAAATTATCTCAAATAACTTAGATATTCATGTCTGGAATCTTAGCTTAGGGACAATTGAAGAGGTTTCTAGAAATTTTATTTCGTTTGACGGAGCAGCGATAGATGAG
>ERZ779937.650-NODE-650-length-12856-cov-2.700102_pt1 | contig 12856 bp, 7 predicted proteins | sample MGYA00511185_ERZ779937 | MGnify/ENA primary metagenome ERZ779937 (study PRJEB29588, sample SAMEA2147216) | human gut metagenome | biome: human gut; feature: human-associated habitat; material: faeces | place: Denmark | collected 2008/2010 ... | reverse complement strand
CCATCGCTTTGTGCAGCGAAGCCAAGAAAAAATGGTCACCGCAACCCGGACACCAGCGAGGTTGTCCCTTTTTGAAATCTTTTGCTGTATATTCGTTCATAGTCTTTACTTTCTTTACGGTTATTATTTATTTAAAATCTCAGTGAAAGCATCAACTAACTCGCTGACTACGAACGGCTGGCCTTTTACCTCATTAAACTGATAAGGAACAAATCCGTCCACTTTCATACGGAGATATCCGGCAAACTGACCAAGATTCTGCTCAGCCACGACTACCTTCTTATATTTCTTCAGCACTTCTGCCGTATTGTGAGGCAGCGGGTTCAAATGAACAAAATGTGCCAAAGCAACCTTCTTGCCCGCATGGTTCATTTCCTCCATTGCTGAATATAAATGACCGTAAGTTCCACCGAAACCTACTATCAGCAAATCTGCATCCTCTACGCAGCCTTGCACCTTAACATCAGGCACTGGAATTTTAGCAACCTTCTCGGCACGCAAACGGCACATCAAATTATGGTTTTCAGGCTCGGTAGAAATAGCACCTGTATCACTGTCTTTTTCCAAGCCTCCCAAAATATGCATATAACCTTCCTGTCCCGGCAATGCCCAATAACGGACACCTGTTTCGGCGTTACGCTTGTAAGGAGTATAATTATCCTTCATTTCCGGAGTAACATAGGGTGGGTTAATAGCCGGATAGTTCGCCAGATCAGGCAACTTCCATGCACCGGAACCATTTGCTACAAAACCATCAGTCAGCAACACCACCGGAGTCATGTGTTCCAAGGCAATCTTACAAGCATCATAAGCAGCATCAAAACAATGAGTTGGAGAAGCTGCGGCAATGACCGGCATAGGAGATTCACCGTTACGGCCAAACAAAGCCTGCAATAAATCTGTTTGCTCAGACTTAGTAGGCAAACCAGTAGAAGGACCGCCGCGCTGTACATTAATAACCACCAATGGTAATTCTGTAATAACAGCCAGATTCATAGCCTCTGATTTCAGACAAACACCCGGTCCCGAAGTAGAAGTAGCTGCCAACGCACCTGCAAACGAGGCACCGATAGCCGTAGCGCAACCTGAAATTTCATCTTCACATTGAACCGTAGTCACTCCCAATGATTTATGTTTAGAAAGTTCATGCAAGATATCTGTTGCCGGAGTAATGGGATAAGATCCCAGGAACAAACGCAGACCTGCTTTCTCGGCAGCAGCAATTAAGCCATAAGCCGTAGCCTTGTTTCCGCTGATATCCATGTACTTTCCAGGTACTTTAGACTTAGTTTCCACCTTATAAGTATGATCCACAGACGCATGCGTATTGTGCCCATAATCATATCCGGCGTGTATCACTTTAATATTCGCTTCAGCTATTTGCGGCTTCTTTGCAAATTTCTCGCGCAAGAAATTTTCAGCAACCGCCAGGTCACGATTAAACAACCAGCAGACCAATCCCAAAGCAAACATATTACGACATTTCAACATTGACTTGTTGTCCATGCCTGTATCTGCCAGACAATCTTTCACCATCTGCGAAATAGGAGCAGCAATTACATCCTGCTTAATACCCATTTCTTCAATCGGATTGTCTGTTTTGAAAGCCGCCTTGTCCAGATCTGATTTCTGAAAACAATCTGTATCAATAATGATACAAGCTGTGGACTTCGCAAATTTGTATTGTGTTTTCAATGCAGCGGCATTCATTGCGACCAGCACGTCGCATTTGTCACCAGGGGTAAAAACTTTACCCGCACCGATATGCACCTGGAAACCTGACACACCGGTCAACGAACCTTGCGGGGCACGTATATCCGCCGGGTAATCGGGGAATGTACTGATATCATTTCCCACTGTAGCCGAAATATTAGAAAAGATATTTCCGGCCAGCTGCATACCATCGCCTGAGTCGCCTGAGAAACGGACCACCACTTGGTCCAACTCCTTGACTATCATTTCATCTGCCATAACTTATTATTTAGGGTTACAAAATTTCACTGTTTGCAAAGTTCGGAAAGTTCTGTCAAAGGACAAAATATTCCGCTATCAAACTACGTTTGAATATCAAAATGTACAAAATTAAAGGTTTATTTGTTTCCAAGCTAAGAAAAAGCAGAGATAATTACCTGTTTAAAAGCATAAATCCCTATCATTATGACAGCATCAAAAACGATTCATTTTTACAATTTATTATTTTTATCCATGTTTTATGAACAACATGAAAGTTTATAGCAGAATAACAACATTATTAGATTATAAAAAACAGACAAAAAACAACAAAACAACAAAGAAAGGATTATTTTCTTCCCACTTAAGACATTTTTCAATCTTTCATATTGCCATTTTAACAAAAAGAAGTACCTTTGTACCCATAAAGGGGCCTTGTAGTTCAACGGATAGAATAGAAGTTTCCTAAACTTTAGATAGGGGTTCGATTCCCCTCGGGGGTACAATTTCCCGCCCTATTAGAAATAAAAAAGGGGCTTATCCTGTATTTCACAGGCCTCGCCCCAATTAAAAATGAAGAATTTTATTCTTTATTTGATAACTCCTAATTCTTTACCAACTTTGATGAAGGCTGCAATTGCTTTGTCCAGGTGTTCACGTTCATGACCGGCAGACAGCTGTACGCGGATACGAGCCTGTCCTTTCGGAACAACCGGATAATAGAATCCTGTTACATAAATACCTTCTTCCTGCATCTTGGCTGCAAAATCCTGAGACAATTTCGCATCATACAGCATCACTGCACAGATAGCACTCTGAGTCGGTTTGATATCAAATCCGGCAGCCAACATCTTATCACGGAAATAAGTTACATTATCCATCAGTTTGTCATGCAATGCATTGCTTTCTTTCAGCATCTTGAACATTTCCAAGCTAGCACCGACAATAGCAGGAGCAACTGAGTTAGAGAACAGATACGGACGAGAACGCTGACGCAACATGTCGATAATTTCCTTTCTACCGGTAGTAAATCCACCCATAGCACCTCCGAAAGCCTTGCCCAGAGTTCCTGTAAAGATATCTACACGTCCATATACATTATATTGTTCTGCAACACCATGACCAGTAGGACCAACAACACCTGCAGAGTGAGATTCATCTACCATAACCAATGCATCATATTTCTCTGCCAGTTCACAGATCTTATCCATCGGAGCTACATTTCCATCCATTGAGAAGACACCATCGGTAGCAATGATGCGATGACGCTGAGCCTGAGCTTCCTGCAAGCAACGTTCCAAATCAGCCATATCCGCATTAGCGTAACGATAACGTTTTGCCTTACACAGACGAACACCATCAATGATAGAAGCATGATTCAGAGAGTCAGAAATGATAGCATCTTCATCTGTAAACAATGGTTCAAACAAGCCACCGTTAGCATCAAAGCAAGCAGCATACAAAATTGTATCTTCTGTCTTGAAATAATCAGAAATAGCAGCTTCCAATTGTTTGTGCAAATCCTGAGTTCCACAAATGAAACGAACAGAAGACATTCCATAACCATGAGAATCCATAGCAGCTTTAGCAGCTTCAATCAGACGCTTGTTGTCTGACAAGCCCAAATAGTTGTTGGCACAGAAGTTCAGTACACCTTCTCCTGCATTTACTTGAATATCCGCACGCTGAGGTGTTGTAATGATACGTTCTTTTTTATACAAGCCGGCAGCTTCAATATTTGCCAGTTCCTGAGACAAGAAATCTTTAAATTTTCCGTACATAAGATTTATATTTTAAGGTTAAGGCACAAAGTTCACATTTTTTCTTGAATCTATGTATGAATAATCTGTCTTTTTTTGAAAAAAATTTTATTTTATAGCTATCTTTGCATCGGTATCAAACTTAAAAACTAGATTATGAAAAATGTATTGATCATCGGTTCGACCGGACAGATCGGTTCAGAGCTGACAATGAAACTGAGAAAACTGTATAACGGTAACATCGTAGCCGGTTATATCCCCGGAGCAGAACCTAAAGGAGAACTGAAGGAATCCGGTCCGTCGGCTATCGTTGATATTACCAACGAACAGCAGATTGCTGAAACTGTATCAAAATATAAGATTGATACGATCTACAATCTCGCCGCTTTGCTTTCAGCCGTAGCTGAAGCAAAACCTCAGCTTGCATGGAAGATCGGTATGGGTGGTTTGTTCAACGTTCTTGAAGTAGCACGTACCATGAATTGTGCCGTGTTTACTCCGAGCTCAATCGGCGTATTTGGAAACAATACTCCGAAAGACAAGACTCCTCAGGACACTATCCGTAACCCACGTACCATGTATGGAGTAACTAAGGTTTCCGGTGAATTGCTGAGCGATTATTACAACATCCGTTTCGGTGTCGACACTCGTTCTGTTCGTTTCCCTGGACTGATTTCGTACGTAACTCCTCCGGGTGGCGGTACAACCGACTACGCCGTAGATATTTATTATTCAGCTGCTAAAGGGGAAAAATTTGAATGTCCGATCGCAGCAGGTACATACATGGACATGATGTACATGCCGGATGCATTGCGTGCTGCTATCGAAATCATGGAAGCTGATCCGAGCAAATTCGTTCATCGTAACTCGTTCAACATCGCTTCTATGAGCTTTGATCCGGAAATCATCTACAACAAGATCAAGGAATATGTTCCTGATTTCCAAATGGAATACAAAGTTGATCCTTTGCGCCAGGCTATTGCTGATTCTTGGCCTAATTCACTGGATGATACTTGCGCCCGTGAAGAATGGGGATGGAAACCGGAATACGATTTGGATTCAATGACTAAAGATATGTTGGCTAAGCTGACAGAACGCTTCCAGAAGAAGTAATCCAGTCTTCCTGACAAACAAAAAAGAAGGTGTATCAAAAATGTATGTCCATATACAGATTGATACACCTTCTTCATTTTATGAAAGAAGCTGAACTATCTTTATTATAAAGCGGCCTCTTTTCCTATATCAATCAGGGTTCCCTATATACTGCAAAAAAAGGTTACTAAAAAAGGAACGCTGAAATCTACAACAAAACCGTGAAAGATCGATACAACAACAAACTCCTGTCCTGCTGTCTGCAAAATCACAGGAAGCGTCGTATCCATTGTTGTAGCTCCACCTGCAGAAATAGAAGCCAAGCGCCCAAACCAACGGACTAATAATGGAGCAGCCAATAATGTCAATATTTCTCTGCTGATATTGGCCAACAAAGCTACTGTACCCAATTCCCCACCCTTATATTCCGTAATAAAGATACTGGACAAAGAATAGTAACCAAAACCGGAGCCTACCGCCAAACAGTCAGTCAGACTACGATGGCTCAAAAAAATACTGACTACAGCTGTTCCTGCCAGAGTTCCCAAAATGGTCATGAGCGGCAGAAACATCAATCGGGGATTCAGACTCCGGAAACTCTTCAACGTCTGTGAATCATTCCCGACACTGATTCCTACACTAAACATCAACAGGCACAGAGCGTAAAAACTAATCTTACTCCCCCAATGCCCGGGAAGCCATCCCCACAAGCCGCAACATACTCCGATCACAAAAAAAGCAACAATTACCAGACTGCCTTTAAGAGCATGCAATATATTCCCCGAGGCCACAGAGGATTCATGTACTGCTTCCGTTGTCTTTTTCCATCCTGTCAGGATATTCCATAACAAAGAAGCAGCCAGCACGCTTCCCAATGTTCCTCCCAGAGTAAGAACAAGCGCTTCGATTCCAATCGTATGCAACCCGCGAAGTATGGCATCATTATCCCCTACTTCCACTCCAAGCAAGAAAAGCAATAACCAGATAAACACAGGTATAATCTGTTGCAGAAATTTCAAACAATGCTTACGCGTCACCCAACCAATCAAAACGCCTGTAAGCATAAGTCCAATAACAACGAACATTTCAAAAATATGTTTTTAAGAATTATAAAAGCAATAAACGCTGAATATCTTATTTTTCGTTTTCAGTCTTACTATAAGCATAAAGCCCTGACTTACAAATAAGCCAGGGCTTTATCAGAAACAGAGTAAACTAAAATACTCTGATTATATCAGAATCGGATGTATCAAGCTTTAGCTTCTTCTCCTTTAGGCATCTTATTTCCCATTGTCAGATAAGCAACAGGAGCTGCGATGAACAGAGAAGACAACGTACCGATTACTACACCCAGAATCATTGCGAAAGCAAAACTACGGATACTGTCACCGCCCAGGATGAAGATACTCAGCAATACGATCAATGTACTCAATGAGGTATTGATGGTACGAGACAATGTTGTATTCAGTGAATCATTGAACAATTGTACACGGTCACGCTTCGGATACAGTCCCAGGAACTCACGTACACGGTCAAAGATTACCACCTTATCGTTGATAGAATAACCGATTGCTGTCAGGATTGCACCGATGAATGTCTGGTCAATTTCCAAAGAGAATGGCATCCATCCATGGCAAAGTGAATAAGCTCCGATAATCAACAAAGTATCAACAGTCAGCGCTACCGTAGCACCGATACTGAAAGCAATATTGCTGAATCGGATCAGGATATACAAACCGATTGCGATCAAAGCCAGCACAACTGACCAGATTGCAGAAGTCTTGATATCGTCTGCAATACTCGGACCTACTTTCTGTGAACTGATGATAGAACCTCCTACACGATTATCGCGGTCGATAAAGATTTCCAGGGTAGTACCTTCACCCAACAGATTACCATCTTTCAAAGCCTGATACAGGAACTCTTCAATTTCAGCATCAATTGTCGGAGAATCTTCTTCAATGCGATAGTTGGTAGTTACACGAACAGTTCTTCCGTCTGTTCCCAGTGCAATTGCCTGAACGTTTGCATCACCTACTTTCGGCTGCAACAATTCACGTACGGTTTCCGGAGCAACTTTCTGTTCAAACTGAACGACAAAGTTACGTCCACCCGTAAAGTCAATACTCTGTGCCAGACCACGGACAAAGAATGATACAATGCAGATAATAATGATGGTGCCCCAAACCGTAAAGGAACGTTTGGTTTTAGCAATGAAGTTATAATGTACATTCTGCATCAGGTTCTTTGAGATTCCTGTTGTGAAAGTCAGGTTCATCCATTTATCCTTATTCATGAAGTGTTCGTAAACCAGACGAGTCATGAACACAGCAGTGAAGAAGGATACAAGGATACCGATAATCAATGTAGTGGCAAAACCACGGATAGGACCTGTACCGAAGTTGAACAGGATGATACCGGTGATGATAGACGTCAAGTTGGAGTCGAAGATAGCAGAGAAGGCGTTGGAGTAACCGTCAGCCAATGCTTTCTTCACACCCTTGCCTGCACGGAGTTCTTCTTTGGTACGCTCGTAAATCAATACGTTGGCATCCACAGCCATACCCAGCGCCAACACCATACCGGCAATACCGGACATCGTCAATGCTGCCTGGAAAGAAGAAAGGATACCCAACGTGAAGAACAAGTTCAGCACCAGAGCGCCGTTGGCAACCATACCCGGAATGAATCCGTACATAGAGCACATGTAAACCATCAGCAGAATCAATGCTACGATGAATGACATGATACCGGCATTGATGGAAGCTTGTCCCAGTGAAGGACCTACGATATCTTCTTGTACGATGTGCGCAGGAGCTGGCATCTTACCTGATCTTAACACGTTTGCCAAGTCTTTTGCTTGTTCCGGAGTAAAGTGACCGGTAATTTGTGAGTTACCGCCAGTGATTTCATTGTTTACGTTCGGTGCGGAATAAACATAACCATCCAACACGATAGCGATGCTCTTGCCGATATTCTGTTTGGTGAGCTGAGCCCAGCGACGTGCACCGTCAGTGTTCATAGACATACTTACGGCAGGTTTACCGTAATGGTCGTATTCGTCTTTGGCGCTAACCACTACATCACCTTCCAGAGGCGCCTTGCCGTTACGTTCTGTGGAACGGATGGCATAAAGTTCGAAAGTCTGAGCTTTCGGATCATATTCATAAGGAGATACTCCCCATTTCAGACGCAAGTCTTTCGGCATTTCGGCCTGAACTTCCGGCATGGAAAGGTATCTGTTGATTTCAGCTGTATCCTTGTAGTTGGCATAGGCTACAACAGGACCTTGTCCGCTGGGGTTGACTTGCAAGATTGCGAACAGCGGGTGTTCTTTCTTTATTTGTGCAAGGTCAGCGGTTTGTGTCTTGTTTTCACCCTTTAAAGCAGCGGCAAGACTGTCGGCTGTGCTGGTAGCTTGGGCTACGGCAGGAGCTTCGGTAGCTGCGCTGTCTGCCTCTTCTGCCGGAGTTTCGCTTGCAACGATGGCACGCAACTTGGTGTCGGCAGCTTGCAGATAGGGAGTAACGTCTTTTGCTGTGTATGTTTCCCAGAATTCCAGATTGGCAGAACCTTGTAATAATTTTCTTACACGTTCAGGCTCTTTGATACCCGGAAGTTCTACCATGATACGGCCCATTTTGTCTTCCAAACTCTGGATATTGGGCTGAACTACACCGAAACGGTCGATACGGGTACGAAGTACATTGTAGGAGTTGTCAACAGCTGCCTTTACTTCTTCGCGCAATACTTTCTCAACTTCCGCGTCGGTAGATTTCTGAGTTACCTTGTCTTTTAATTGTTGGGTTGCGAACAGCTGTGACAGCGGAGCACCCGGAGCAAGCTTGTGATACTCTCTGACGAATAGGGTGATCACGTCATCCTGGCTTGTGGTAGCTTGCTTGGCGGCAGTGGCCAATGCTTGGTTGAATGCTTCGTCAGTCTTGTTGTCAGCCAATACTTTGATGACATCGGGTACGGAAACTTCAAGGATGACGTTCATACCACCCTTCAAGTCCAAACCTAAACTGATTTCCATCTCACGACATTGTTTCAGCGTCCAATTGCCGAAATACACTTTCTCATTAGCCAGAGAATCGAGGTAGTCCTGCTCTACTTTCACATCGCCTTTTGCAAACTCTTTGGCCTTACTTGTGTAATGGCGAGTTACAAAAGAGAAGGAGAGATAGAACACACACACCAGTGTGAGCAATATCGCAAAAACCCTTACAAATCCTTTGTTTTGCATGTTACTTTTAGTTTATTATGATTACTTTTTAATTAAATTCTGTTGCATACAAGGCTGCAAATATAGCTTTTTTTTCACAAATCTTACTTCATACCGCGATTTTTTAACATCGGGTCTAATTGAGGCTCAGTTCCTCTGAAGTTTTTATAGAGAGTCATCGGGTCTTCGCTGTCTCCTTTCTCCAGAACATTCTGGCGGAAGAGGTCGGCTGTCTGCTTGTCGAAGATACCGTGTTCCTTGAAAGCTTCGAAGGCATCGTTGTCCAGAACATTGGCCCAGAGATAGCTGTAGTAGCCTGCAGCATAACCGCCGATGATGTGGTTGAAGTATGTGGTACGGTAGCGGGGAGCTATTTCCGGAATCAGCCCCAGTTGGTCCATCGCTTCTTTTTCGTATGCAACGACATCAAGACCTTCGGTATCAGTCAGGTTATGCAGGTTCATGTCGAGGATGGCGGCGGCCAGCAATTCGGTAGTCATGAAACCCTGGTTGAATGTTTTCTGGTTCAGTATCTTTTCAATCAGGCTGTCGGGAATGACTTCGCCGGTCTTGTAATGCTTGGCATACATTTTCAACACTTCGGGTTCGGTAGCCCAATGCTCGTTGATTTGAGAGGGGAGTTCCACGAAGTCGCGTACGACATTGGTGCCTGAAGTACCTTTATACTGGCATTGGGTCAATAATCCGTGCAGGGCATGGCCGAATTCATGGAACAAAGTTTCCACTTCGTCGATGGTCAGCAGGGAAGGAGTGTCGCCTACGGGCTTGGTGAAGCTGCATACGTTGCATACCAATGGACGTATGCTGCCTTGTTGTTCGCGGTAATTGCTCATCCAGGCACCACCGCTTTTGCCGGGACGGGGAAAGTAATCTACATAGAAGATTCCTACTTGTGAGCCGTCTGCGGCTTTCACTTCAAACACTTCTACATCGGGATGATAGACGGGGATACCTTCGAGCTTTGTCAGCGTGATGCCATAGAGCTTATTGGCAACGGCAAAGGCGCCTTCACGTACGTTTTCCAGTTTGAAGTAGGGCTTAATCTCTTCTTCTTCGAGGTTATATTTCTCTTTACGGAGTTTTTCGGTGTAGTACCACCAATCCCATGCTTCCAGTTTCTCTCCTTTGCCTTCCTTGTCCATCAGCTTTTGCAGTTCGGCTGCTTCGGCTTTTGCTTTGGGGAGTGCATAACTCCACAAGTTGTTGAGGAAGTCCATCACGGCGGTGGAATTCTTTGCCATTGTATTGTCCAATACAAAGTTGGAGTAACAGTCGAAACCCAGCAGTTGCGCCTTTTCAAGTCTCAGGCGTACGATGTCGGTAATGATTTTCTTGTTGTCGTTCTTGTCATTGTTATTGCCGCGGTTGATGTAGGCCTTGTACATCTGTTCGCGTAGCGGCCGGTTAGCAGAGTATTGAAGGAAAGGCAGGCGGCTTGCATTATGGAGGGTAAACAGCCATTTGCCTTCCTGTCCGGTGGCACGGGCTTCAGCCATGGCGCTTTCGCGGAACCATTGGGGAAGTCCGGCGAGGTCTTCCTCTTTTCCTACATAAAGCTTGAAGTCGTTGTTTTCGTTCAGGATGTTGTTGCTGAACGTGATTCCGAGTGTGGAAAGCTGCTTGTTGATCTCACGCAGACGGGCTTGTTTGTCGGCCGGAAGATTGGCGCCGGAACGGATAAATTTCTTATGGGTCTTTTCCAGCAGCCTTTGTTGTTCGCGGGTCAGGCCGAGAGCATCTTTCTGGCTGTAGACAGCATCCACTTTCTTGAAAAGCTCCTGGTTGAGGGAGATGTTGTCTTCGTGTTCGGCCAATGTCGGAGCCAGTTTCATGGAAAGGGCTGTCAGTTCATCGGTAGGTTTGGGCCCCGTCAGGTTGAAAAATACACCGCCTACACGGTCCAGGGTGGGAGAGCTGTTGTCGAGGGCAACAATGACATTTTCGAAAGTAGGGGCTTCCGTATTGTCAATGATGGCTTGGATATTGGCGTTCTGCTCTTCTATACCTTTCTGGAATGCGGGTTCATAGTGCTCCAACTTGATTTTATCGAATGGAGGCACGCCATTGGGTGTTTGAAACTCAGTAAGGAACGGATTGCTTTCCGTCTGGGTGGCACAGGAGTACATCATACAACTTGCTGCTAAAATTAGAATACATTTTTTGAACATTGTTTTCTAAGTATTAAATGTTTAAGTATTAATTTTCAATATCTCTTAGTGATATAGCACCATACCGGATAGTGGTCTGACTCTTTGATGGAGCGGTCTACTGTACAATTGTAGGCTCTCAGGTTCTTGCTTGTCAGTATGTTGTCTATCCGGAAATAGAATCTGTTTTGGTTGTAGGAGATGCCCAACCCTCGTCCTGATTGGGTGAATGCGTCGTCCAAATCCTGGGCGATGGTGCGGTGGGTATAGGAGATGGGGGTATCGTTGAAATCGCCGCATACAATAATGTAAGGATGCGGTGAAGCGGCTATTTCATGTGCAATAGTGTCAGCTTGCGGGGCACGGATGGCCGATGCTTCTGCCAGCTTGCGTATGAGCAGGCGTGCGCCGCTTTTCACTTTTTCCTTTTCGGGAGATTTCAGCATGTCTTCGTACACGACTTTATCGGCTTTGGTCAGCTTGTTGGACTCCAGATGATTGTTGATGAGGGTAACCGTGTCTTCCCCAATCTTGATTTCATAGAGTACCGAACCGTTGTATTCGCTGGGATAATCCAATATGCGTGACGAGAGAATCGGAAATTTAGAGTAACATGCTATCTTGTTGGTATGTCCCTTTCCGCTACCCACTGTGTTGATGCGGTGGTATGGATATGCCTTGAGTTCCCGCTCTACGTCTTTTTGCGAAAGATGCTTTGAGGATTGTACTGTGGAATATTCCTGCAGACAGAGGATATCGGCGCCACTTTCCTTCAAATAGGTCAATATCGGGTTTTTGCCATCTTGTTTGGCGGCACCGTCAAATCCCATAATGTTGTAGGAGAGCAGTTTGATACTTGTTTCCGGTAAGTGGTCTGTATGGAAGTTGATGGGCAGATAGGTGCGTATCTGCGAATAGCAGAGCAACATCCCTATTAGGGGCAGCAAAGCCGACCTATAGCGCTGGATGACCAGCCAAAAAATGAGGAAGCCGGCATTTATCATCAGGAACACGGGAAATGTCAGCCCCAGGCACGATTGCACCGGATGTGTGACCGGCTGGATGTGCGGACTATAGGCGGTGAACAGTAATAGGCCCGTAAATAAGGCATTGACCGCTAAAATCAGGAGAGCGACAAAATTACCGAGATGCTTCATTATAATAGTTGAAAATTGAAAGGTGAAAACTGAAAATAAGAGTGGCGGTTATATTCTCATTTTTCATTTTCCGTTTTCCATTTTCCATTGGTTTAACGTTTACTCGCGTCGAACAAGCTTTTCTTTTCCTCTGTAGTAAGGCTTTCGTATCCCGATTTCTTTAATTTGTCGAGAATGCGGTCTATCTCGTCGGATTGGGCTTTTTTCCGTGCGTTGTAATCATAATCTTTTTGTTTGCCAGTACCGTAGTGTACTTTCATTTTCGGCTTTCTGGGTTTGAAGCTGACGATGGAAACTAAGGTATCCAGACATTTGTTTATCCATGAGGTCAGGTCACTACCTTTGCTGAGGCTGGCGGCAAACCATACCCCTGCCAGCGCACCTCCTAAATGTGCGATGTGTCCACCGGCATTGCTGGAGGTGATGAACAGTAAATCGGTGCCTATAACGATGAGTGCCAGGTATTTCAGCCGGATGGTTCCGAACAGCAGCAGCCTTATC
>ERZ779937.644-NODE-644-length-12901-cov-2.290051_pt1 | contig 12901 bp, 13 predicted proteins | sample MGYA00511185_ERZ779937 | MGnify/ENA primary metagenome ERZ779937 (study PRJEB29588, sample SAMEA2147216) | human gut metagenome | biome: human gut; feature: human-associated habitat; material: faeces | place: Denmark | collected 2008/2010 ... | reverse complement strand
GAGCACCGCCATGAGCACGCCCCAGGTCACAGACCATGCGTTGACCTCGGGATAATTCTTGTCCGGACTCATCACCGGCTCGTACTTTTCGTCCGGTTTGAGCTCGCGAAACGCGCTCTCGGACAATTCGATTGGTTTTGTTTCTTGATTTTCCATTGTTGCTATTTTAGATTATTTGATGCGCTGTATGGATGTCTGTCTTTAGATTGTTGTTCAACTTGCGGCATGTGTTTGAACGCAGCGGCAGCCAGCTTCGTGTTCCGTCCACCGGGGTGCCCAAACGTTCTCATGACCGATTTCCGATGCAAAAATACTTAAAAACATCCATATCTGCAAATCGTAAAGCCTCTTTGTGAGCAATGAATGTGCAAAAATCGCTCCAAGGCCCCGTGCAAGGGATGGTGCACTATACCTAATCATGGGGATAAGGCACATTGTTTTGTGTATATTTCCCTGCGAAGAGACTTCGGAAAAAGAGTTTTTTCGTACCTTTGCGGACGAATAATGCGGTGGCTTCCTGTGAGGAGGCTTCGTCGAAGGACGATTTCCACCGACAGGGCGCGAAGCTAAAATACCCATAAATGATGATTGTATAATAGCAGGAAATTATGTTACTTTGCAACGTGAAATAACCCCTGCAGTGTAGGCAAAAGAAAGAACAAGATGAAAATTCAGAAAACATACCAGGAAGAGGATAAGATGATCAGCCTTATCCGCGACAATTACGACTTGCTCCAAAGTCTCGGCAGCTTTGGCATCCATCTCGGTTTTGGCGACAAGACGGTCCGCGAGGTCTGCGAGCAGGAGCAGGTAGATACCTATACCTTCCTCACCGTCGTCAATTTCACGATCAATGGCTATCGCGACTTCGACGATACCGACCGCATTTCCCTGCCCGCGCTCGTCAAGTATCTCCGTGCGAGCCACGAGTACTACCTCGACTACCAGCTTCCGGCCATCCGGCGCGAACTGGAACGCGCCCTCGACGAGAGCGACAACCTCGCTCGCCTGATCATGAAACTCTTCGACGAGTATGCCCGCTCCATTCGCAATCACATGCAGTTTGAGGAGAAGTCCCTCTTCCCCTATGTCGAGCAACTGATCCAGGGCAAGGCCAGCGACCAGTACGACATCCACACCTTCTCCCGCCACCACGGACAGAACGAGTTGAAACTTCGCGAGTTGAAGAGCATTATCATCAAGTATCTTCCCTCTGACAGCCTCCACAACAACCAGCTCACCGCCACGCTTTACAATCTATATAACTGTGAGCGTTGGCTCTCTTCCCATGCTGAGGTGGAGGACCACATCTTCATCCCCGCCGTACGTCGCCATGAGAAGAAGTTGAAGCGCGACGACGTCAGCGTCAAGATCTCATCGATGCTGGGTCAGAATGCCGACAATGGCGAGGCCCTTTCCGACCGCGAGCGCGACGTGGTCGTCGGAGTCGTCCAGGGAATGACAAACAAGGAGATTGCCGACCACCTATGCATCTCGACCAATACCGTCATTACCCACCGTCGGAATATTGCCCGCAAGCTACAGATCCATTCGCCGGCCGGCCTCACCATCTATGCCATCGTCAACCATCTGGTGGATATCTCTGCCGTGAAACTCTGACGCAGTCGCCTTGGACAGTGTGTGATCCTGGTTACTCCGGTAACCGCCCCTCTCTTTCGTCCTCGCCAGCCTCCCTCTGTGCCTGCTCAGAAAAGAGAAAATGCGTTTCCTCGGGGAGAAAATTTTGAAACCTCGGGAGGAAACAAAAAACGCAGCACGATGAGGGGTACTTAAACGTTGGTTTCATTGACGAGGCACACTGTCTACAAGACATCCTGTCGGATACTACAACATATCCTGTATTTCCTCGTAGAGCCGCTGAACGGGCAGACCCATGACGTTGAAATAGCTACCCTTGATGCCTGTGACACCGATGTAGCCTATCCACTCTTGAATACCATAAGCCCCAGCCTTGTCGAAAGGCTTGAAATGGGAGACGTAATAGTCGATCTCCTCATCAGAGAGCTGCTTGAAGGTAACATCCGTAGCCACAGCAAAACGCTTCTGCCGCTTTGTCGTAGTGAGGCAGACCCCGGTGATGACCTGATGGGTGCGCCCGCTGAGCAGACGGAGCATCCGTTGGGCATCTGCTGCATCATGAGGCTTGCCCAAGATGGCCTCATCGACAACCACGATGGTGTCAGCACAGACGAGAAGGTCATCCGCGCCCAGCGACACAGCATAGGGCTGGGCTTTCTCTGCGGCAATGTAGCGAGCAATCTCCATCGGACTCAGCCCGTCGGGATAACCCTCGGAGATGCCATCAATCACCCTTACCTCAAAGGGCAACCCCAGTCCTGCCAGCAGCTCACGACGGCGCGGTGACTGACTTCCTAATATGATCTTTTTCATTACTTCCTCTGTTTGTGTTTAGATATTGCCCTGTCAGGCTCCTACCAGCCGAAGGCTTTCGCATTGAGCACCCACTTGCCTTGTGCCTTCAGCACCTGCTCGATGACGTCGCGCGCCACACCTTGCCCACCAGGGCAGTCGCTGACGTAGGTGGAAATGTCCTTCACCTCCTGACAGGCATCCTTCGGACAACATGCGCAGCCAGCAAGCTGCATCACTTCATAGTCGGGGATGTCATCTCCTACATAGACGATCTCTTCGTCGCGCAAGCCGTAACGCTCCTTGAACGCCTCCCACGTGCGCACTTTGACAGCGCAGCTGAGATAGACGTCCTCCACGCCGAGATACTCATAGCGCAGGCGGATGTCCTCATTGTGACCACCCGTCATGATGGCAATGCGCAGTCCGTGTTTCTCAGCCAACTGTATGGCGTAGCCGTCCTTGATATTGATAGTGCGGACAGGCTCACCCCGACTGTCCATAGGGATGGTGGAACACGACAAGACGCCGTCCACGTCGAAGACAATGGCGCGTATTTGGGTCAAATCATAATTGATCATGTCTGTATATTCTTCTGATGGATACTTAGCGTTCTATATAATAATGGGGAAACGATTCGCGTGATGGATGGCAGCTGCGCTATGAGTTCTTCTGATGAATGCTGACCGACAGCCGCTCGTAGAGGTCTTTCTCCAGTGGATTCAGCCGCATCAGCTGGGACTGTTCCCTGATGACGTGCTCGTCGTAACGGATGGCGGGACCAGTCTGGGCCTCGCCAGGAGGCAACTCATGGACCTTGCGCGCGGTCTCGTCGATGAGCGGCAATAGTACATCGAAGGGTATGTGTTGCCGTGCAAGCACGTCAGCAGCCACATCATAGCAATGGTTGACAAAGTTGCACGCCCATACTGCTGCCAAGTGGACATATTTACGCTGATCGCTACCGAGGGGGCGTACATGCTGAGAGAGACTCTTCGCAAGTTCCTCCACCGTATGGCGGGCAAAGTCGTCGTTGGCCTCGGTGAAGCAGGGAATGCTGGCAAAGTCAACGTCGCGGGTCTTGGAAAACGTCTGCAGGGGGTAGAGGACACCGTAGTGCAAAGCCATGCCCTCAAAGACACTCATCGGCACGGAACCTGCAGTATGGAGGAAGACATGCTGCTCACGCCCATGGCACACCTTGGGTATCATCTCGCCCAGCGCGCTGTCGCGGAGGGCAAAGACATAGACATCAGCATCATAGGTTAGAAGGTTCACATCGTTCACGGGAGCACCGCCAACCTGTTGGGAGAGGACATTGGCAGCTTCCGCCGTCCGACTAAAGACCTGCAAGATGTCGTGTCCTGCACGAAGACAGGCCTTGGCAAATTGTGTGGCTAAATTGCCCGCACCAATCATTACTATTTTCATTTTGACTATGTTAGCGTTTCATGTTTATTCGATACTACAACAGAAACTGCCGTCGTTCTTGTGGAGTAGGGCAGATTCCTAACCACAAAGTTAGCCAATTTAGTACAAATAATCCTTGGCAACGACCTTTTTTTAGAAAACATTTACTATTTTTGCAGCATGAACGAGCTGAGCGTCCATATCATCACGCAAAGCAAGGACTTGCCCATCGTTGAAGGCAACGACCTCTTTCATAGCCGCGAGCGTTTTCTGCTCATCGAGCAGACAGCTGGCACGTGGCCTTATATGGTGGTTGTCACCGACGAAGAGGGGAGGGTGAAGGCCCACCTACTGGCAGAGTTGCGCCGACGGGGCAGTCTGCTTCCTCCCTATTTGTTCACCTTCGCACGTGTCATTGGGGCGGGTGTGTACGCCCCTGGTGTGGACAAGGCTGCGCTCTTTGATAGGATGATGGCTGCCTTGACACGATTTCTCCATCGCAAGCTCTGCCTCTATATCGAGGTGAGTGACCTGGAGAAAAAGATGTTCGGCTACCGTTCGCTGCGCCATAACGGCTACTTTCCCATCCGCTGGATGCAGATACACAACTCTCTGCATAGCCGAACACCTCGTGAGCGACTATCTGACCGCACTGCCCACAACGTCCTGCGTAGCGAGCGGGCAGGGGTGACTGTGCACGAGGCCAGGACCGAACTGGAGGTCAGTGCTTACTACAAAGTACTACACGCCTACTACCGCACGAAACTCCACCGCTATTTGCCAGGAGAGGACTTCTTCCAGCGACTTCTCCACACACCACGAACCCATATTCTCGTGACATACTACAAGGGGCGTGTGGTCGGCGGAGCATCGGTCATGGAGTCGAAGGGCGACGGCTATCTTTGGTACATGGCAGCGCAGGGCAAACGCTTCCCGACGGCACGGCCGCTAACGGCCACTGTCTGGCATGCGCTGGAATATTGTCATGCCCAGAAACTCAGACATGTATTCTTTCTCAACGTAGGACTGCCGTTTCGCCGCAACCCCTACCGCGAATTCATACTTGGCTTCGGTGGCAAGCCCACCTCGACCTACCGCTGGTTCCACTTCACGATAGGATGGTTCAACCGTATTCTCTCTTGGTTCTACAAGGAGTAAGATTTACTGTTCGCATAGGTTGTTCCCTTGTTCATCAAGAAAGACTGCAACAAGGTGTATCAAATTGCCAGCCACCAACTATACCTAAAGATAACGTCCTCCAACAACGCTTCTGTTGTTAGAGGACGCTAAAAATCATCCATAGATTAGGCGCCTCTTGACGCCTCCGTCAATGGATACTGATGGGTTAAAACTCGCTGGTGAAGTGGAACTTGACGTGTTCGAAGTCTTGTTGCGCCATGCTTAGTACATAGCCTGAATCGGCCAGGAAGACATCGCGACCCTCGATATCCTTCGCCATATACTGATATTTGCGCTTCTTGAATCGCTCAAGTTCCTCCTCGCTGTCAGCTTCTATCCAGCAGGCTTTGTGCAGATGGACGGGTTCCCAGCGGCATCGTGCATTGTACTCATGCTCCAGACGATACTGGATGACCTCAAACTGGAGTTGGCCTACCGTGCCAACAATGCGACGGTTGTTGAACTGGTTGACAAACAACTGGGCCACACCCTCGTTCATCAGTTGCTCCAAACCCTTTTGGAATTGCTTCGACTTCATCGGGTCGTCGTTTTCAATATACTTGAACAGTTCGGGGGAGAAAGAGGGGAGACCACGGAAGTGGAGCATATCGCCTTCGGTGAGTGTGTCACCGATCTTGAAGATACCATTGTCAGGCAGACCCACAATATCGCCAGGCCACGCCTCCTCTACCGTACTCTTGCGCTGCGCCATAAACTGTGTGGGCGAGGAGAAACGCACCGTCTTGTCCAGACGGATGTGGCGGTAGGGCTGGTTGCGCACGAAGCGACCCGAGCAAACCTTGCAGAAGGCGATGCAGGAGCGGTGGTTGGGATCGATATTGGCAGTAATCTTGAAGATAAAGCCGGTGAACTTGGGTTCCGTGGGCAAGACCAATCGCTCCTCTGCCTGCGTGGGACGGGGCGACGGGGCAATCTCTACAAAGCAGTTGAGCAATTCCTGCACACCAAAATTGTTGAGAGCAGAGCCAAAGAAGACCGGAGCTACCTCAGCACGGCGATAGGCCTCGACGTCAAAAGTTGGATAGACCCCTTCTACAAGTTCCAGGTCACCACGCAACTGCTCGGCAAAATCGTCGCCAACCTGGGCATTGAGCTCTTCCGACTGGATATCGACAGCCACCTTCTCCGTCACGCGCTGCTTGTTGGGAGTGAAGAGATTGAGTTGTTCCTCGTAGATATTATAGACGCCCTTGAAGCGCTGACCCTGGCCAATAGGCCAGGAGAGCGGTCGCACGTGGATATGAAGTTCTTGCTCCAGTTCGTCGAGCAGGTCGAAGGGATCGCGACCCTCGCGGTCCATCTTGTTGACAAAGATGATGACGGGAGTATTCCTCATACGGCAGACTTCCATCAGTTTGCGTGTCTGTGCCTCCACACCTTTGGCAGAATCCACCACAATGATAGAGGAATCGACAGCCGTAAGCGTTCGATAGGTATCTTCGGCAAAGTCTTGGTGGCCTGGCGTATCGAGGATGTTTACCTTATAGGTCTCGTCCTCCTTGGCTTCGGCACCCTTGGGACTATAGTCGAACTCCATCACCGACGTGGAGACAGAGATACCACGCTGCTTCTCAATATCCATCCAGTCGGAGGTGGCGCTCTTGCGTATTTTGTTGCTCTTCACCGCACCGGCTACCTGAATTTGTCCACCAAAGAGGAGGAATTTCTCTGTCAAGGTAGTCTTACCCGCATCAGGGTGGCTGATGATGGCAAAGGTGCGTCTGCGTTCTATTTCGTTCATGCTTGTGCTGCTTTGATGAGGTTGATACATTTTTCGAGTGAATCGAGCCAATAGGGGATGGTGAGGCCGAAGGTAGCTTTGATCTTGGTCTTGTCGAGAACGGAGTAGGCGGGTCGCTTCACAGGGGAAGGGAACTCGCTGCTATGGCAAGGCTGGATATCGCAGGCGGTATGACCCGCCAGGCGCGCGATCATTTGAGTGAAGTCATACCAAGAGGTGACACCCTCGTTGCTGAAATGATAGACACCAGTATGGTCCGTATATTTTCGATGCTCCACGATGTCGAAGATGGCGGCAGCAAGGTCGCCTGCATAGGTCGGTGTGCCGCACTGGTCGAAGACGACCTTGAGCTGAGGCTTCGTGGCCGTGAGCTGGAGCATCGTCTTGACAAAGTTGTGACCAAAGCTGCTATAGAGCCATGCCGTGCGGATGATGAGGTGGTCAACGCCCGTGGATATGATCTTCTCCTCGCCATGGAGTTTGGTGAGCCCATAGACGCCCGTGGGGGTTCCCGTCTGGGTCTCCTGACAAGGTGTGTTGTAGGGGTCGGCACCAAAGACGTAGTCAGTGCTGACATGGACGAGCAGACCACCCACCTCCTTCATCGCGCGGGCAAGGTTTTCGGGGGCAATGGCGTTAAGTGTCTCCACAATGTCACCAGCGGTTTCAGCTTTATCGACGTTGGTCCAGGCCGCACAGTTGATGATGCAGCCGATCTTCTCCTCGGCCACCACCTGACGGACGGCGTCCAGATCGGTGATGTCGAGGGTTGGATAGCCATCACACACATCGGTGAAGATGTAGTGGTCGCAGCTCGTACGGGCCACGAGTTGCATTTCGTTGCCCAATTGGCCGTTGGCTCCTGTTACCAGTATATTCATGATGATGGTTCTGTATGTTTATCAGGAAGGGCTACTTACGTCCCGCACATGTCTGCGGGGGATAAGCGTCCCTTCATTCAAAATTTCACTCCATTTAGTGCTCCTCCCATTCCAGGCCTTCTGTCCGGTCCTTGATATAATAGTCAGAGAGCATGCCGAGGAATATCGTGATAGCTTTGATTGCGTGAGCGGTCTCTGGCGAGATAGGCTTTTGCCGCATCCGCAAGAGCATTACACCATAGAGGGCGTTGAGGCAAGTCTCTACCTCTCCGATCTCCTTGTCACCTTTTTGGCGCAGTTCCACTATGAAGGGTAGCACACGATAATATTCTGCCGAGTAATATGGGAAGCGGGTGGATTGGAGCAGGCGAACATGGAGATCGCCAAGGTCCTGGAGCAGCACCTCGTTGATGGCGAGATGCCCCTTCTCACGCTTTCCCTCCTGGTTCATCATGCGAATCAGATCGCCAAACCAGTCTTCTTCCTCGTCTTTCTGCTGATCGGTATAGTCGAAACGGTCTATATACTCACGGCGGATACGCGTCAGTGAACAACCGTAGGCACGTATCAAGTCTTCCATCTGCCACATATAAAGCAGATACTCCACAACACTTTTCTCTCTGATACTTTTGGCTATGAACATGTTATTTGTCTATTGGCTGCGAAAGGAAGCCGGATTAATAACTGGGCAGGTGGTATAGATTGAAGACGGTGCCGAAGAGGATAATCACCGAGAACAAGATGACCACCGATCCAATGACCTTATTGATAATGGCGATACCAGTGACGTTGAAACGCCCTCCGATCTTATCGACAAGCCAGGTCAGCCCATACCACCACAACAGTGCACCCAGCGGAATGCAAGCGAAACCCACACATGTCTCAAAGGGGCGTGAGGGTTGCACGAAGGCGAACTGTGCAAAGGTTGCCATGAAAAGGAATATGATCAGGGGATTGGAGAAGGTGACAAGAAATGCCGTCAACCCATTGTTGAGCAGAGATCCCTTACCTTTGTTCTTCGCATGATGAGGCAGCTTCTTGGCCGGGTTCGAACGAAAGCAGAAGAGACCAAAAAGCAGCAGGATAACGCTACCGGAAATCTGGAGAAAGAACTGGTACTTGGGATTTTGCAACGGCTCCATGATGAAGCCCATGCCCAATCCCACAATCAGCGCATAGATGATGTCGCTCACCGCCGCCCCAACACCAGTCATAAGACCATACCAGCGACCTTTGTTCAAGGTGCGCTGGATGCAGAGGATTCCGACGGGGCCCATGGGTGCTGATGCGATGATGCCAATGGCTATCCCCTTGAAGATGAAATCGAGGATATCGAGCTGGATGGGAAAGTCTATATTCATAATTCGGGTGCAAAATTCGGAAAAATATGGCACATGAGCAAATTTGACGTGCAAAACTTTGCTTATTCATGAGTTTTTAGTAACTTTGCCGTGGCTATAAAGTGGCTATAATAACTAATAGAATATATAAAACATGGTAGCACAAGAACAGCAAAAGCCGTTTGTCATCGGTTTGGACTTAGGCGGCACTAACTCAGTTTTTGGAATCGTAGATCAGCGTGGCAACATACTGACAACCAACTCTATTAAGACGCAGGCATACAAGACCGCAGAGGACTTTGTCTCTGCTGGCGTGGAGGCCCTCAAGCCCATCATTGCAAAAGTAGGCGGCATAGAGCAGATCAAAGCCATGGGCATCGGTGCGCCCAACGGCAACTACTATCGCGGCACGATAGAGTTTGCCCCCAATGTGCCCTGGGGCCATGACGGTGTGATTCCATTGGCAGATATGTTCTCTGAGAAGCTTGGCATCCCCGTGGGCCTCACCAACGACGCCAACGCTGCCGCCATCGGCGAGATGCAGTATGGCGTAGCACGCGGCATGAAGAACTTCATCATGATCACGCTCGGCACGGGTGTCGGATCGGGTATTGTCGTCGATGGACACATGGTCTATGGCAGCGACGGCTTCGCTGGAGAGCTGGGCCACACCATCATTCGCCGCGAGAACGGACGCCCCTGTGGCTGCGGACGCAAGGGTTGCCTGGAGACATATTGCTCCGCCACGGGTGTGGCACGCACAGCTCGCGAGTTCCTCGCCACAAGCGACGAACCGTCTCTGCTGCGCGAAATGAACCCCGAGGAAATCACCTCTCTCGATGTATCCATCGCTGCCAGCAAGGGCGACGCCCTCGCCAACCGCATCTATGAGTTTACAGGACAGATTCTCGGTGAGGCTTGCTCCGATTTCATGGCCTTCTCCTCACCCGAGGCTTTCGTCTTCTTTGGTGGACTGACAAAGGCCGGGGACCTGCTCATGAAGCCGTTGAAGAAAGCTTACGACGAGAATGTACTGAAAATCTACAAGGACAAGGCAAAATTCCTTATCAGTTCTCTTGACGATGCCAGTGCTGCCGTTCTCGGTGCTTCTGCAATCGGTTGGGAACTCTAATAGCTTACAATTGTAAAAGAATACTTTGCCTTCCTCAAAGTATTCTTCTTTTCGAAATAAGCATAAAAAATCGTCGGGGACTGATATCAAACTTAGTTGAATCAGTCCCCGACAACTATATAGGGTAGGGAAGAGCGCGCAACTTAGTTGTTGGACGATCCGCCCACAATATCGAGCAGTTCGGAAGTAATGGCGGCCTGTCGAGATTTATTGTACTGCAAGTTAAGCTCGCGAAGCAACTCGTCTGCGTTGTCCGTGGCCGTCTGCATGGCTACCATACGGGCGGCATGCTCCGAGGCGTTGCTATCAAGCAGCGCAGTGTAGACCATCAAGTGCAACTCCTTGGGGACAAGTTCAGTAAGCACTGTTTTCAAGTCGGGTTCCACAAGGAAATTGTCATTGAGGGGCTTGACTGTCGCCTGCTCGCGTTCCTCTTCCTGCTTATTGCGGTTCTTGAGGTACTCCTGCGACTTCTTAGTAGCCAGATTGGATGACAGGTCACGGTCGTTATCGGCCCCAACATCGTCGTGAAGGTCGATGGGGAGGAAGGTTCTGCGTGTGAGGACCTGAGATCCTGCACTCTTAAAGTGGTGGTAGATCAATTCCACCTTATCCACTTTACCCTCCAAGAACATCGTGCCCGCCTCGACGGAGATGTCGCGACACTGAGCGGAATTGGGTTTGTCAGCCAAATGGACAAACGATCCTGCCGATCGTAAGCCGAGCTTACGAACCTTCTCCTCAACCTTTCTGCCGATGGGGTAGATAATGATATCATCGTTGGTGAGTCCCTGCTTACGATATTCGTCTATAGCATGGAGCATCGTCTTGATAATATTGGCATTGAATCCGCCACAGAGCGACGAGTTGGAAGAGAAAACGATCAGCGCAACCTTCTTCACAGGACGCTCCTGATCGAACGGCAACTCAACATCGGGTGCCGATACCAAGAACGTCTTGAGGATATGCTCCAGCATATTTTCATAAGGGAGCATATTCTCGATGGCCGTCTGGGCATGGTGGAGTTTGCTCGAAGCCACCATTTTCATCGCACTGGTGATCTTCCGCGTGCTATTGACGGAAGCGATGCGACTCTTGATTTCTTTCAAAGATGGCATGATAGACCTCCTTCCCGTTAGTTTTTGAACTGTCCGGCGATGTTGGCCATGACTTCCGAAATGACCTTCGTATCTTCCTCAACGAGTTTGCCTGCTGCCAAATTGGCAATGACATCAGCATGGGCTGAACGCATAGACTCAAGGAACTGGTCCTGACAGTCGCGCACCTTGTCAACAGGTACGTCGTGGAGCAGACCGTGGACGCCACAATAGAGGATCGCCACCTGCTCACCGACAGACATCGGCGTGTACTGAGGCTGGATGAGCAACTGGTTGTTCTTGCGTCCGCGGTCGAGCGTCATAGCCGTCACGGCATCCATATCACTTGAGAACTGAGAGAATGCCTCCAACTCACGATACTGCGCCATGTCAATCTTCAACGTACCTGCCACCTTCTTCATACTCTTGATCTGAGCAGAACCACCCACACGGCTCACAGAGATACCGACATTGATGGCAGGACGGAAGCCCTGGTTGAAGAGGTCCGACTCAAGGTAGATCTGGCCGTCGGTGATAGAAATCACATTGGTCGGGATATAAGCGGAAACGTCGCCAGCCTGCGTCTCAATGATTGGCAGTGCGGTGAGAGATCCGCCACCCTTGACGTGGCCCTTCATGCTCTCGGGAAGGTCATTCATCTGCTCGGCAATCTCCTGCTGGTCGTTGATACGTGCGGCACGCTCGAGCAGACGGGAGTGAAGGTAGAAGACATCGCCAGGATAGGCCTCGCGTCCAGAAGGACGACGAAGAATCAGCGATACCTCGCGATAGGCAACAGCCTGCTTTGACAGGTCGTCATAGACGACGAGAGCGCTATGGCCGCGGTCACGGAAATACTCGCCGATGGCAGCTCCAGCAAAAGGAGCATAGTACTGCATGGCGGCAGGATCGGCTGCGGTAGCACTGACGATGATCGTATAAGGCATGGCGCCTCGCTCCTTCAACGTCTGCACGAGTGAGGCCACGGTAGAAGCCTTCTGACCGATGGCGACATAGATGCAATAGACGGGCTTGCCCTCCTCGTAGAACTTCTTTTGGTTGATAATGGTATCGATGGCGATAGCGGTTTTACCCGTCTGGCGGTCACCGATGATCAGCTCACGCTGACCTCTTCCGATGGGAACCATGGAGTCGATTGCCTTGATACCTGTCTGGAGCGGCGTGTCTACGCTCTTACGAGTGATTACACCACTTGCCACACGCTCAATCTTACGGAATTTGTCAGTCTGTACGGGGCCTTTACCATCAATAGGCTGTCCTAAGGAGTTCACTACTCGTCCAAGCAATGCGTCTCCTACGGGAACCTCTACCACACGTCCGGTGGTCTTGACGATATCACCCTCTTCGATATTGCTGGCACTTCCCAACAATACGACACCGACATTATCTTCTTCCAGATTCAGCACCATGCCATATACATCGCCGGGGAACTGTAACAGCTCACCCTGCATGGCATTTTCCAGTCCATGTACACGAGCGATACCATCCGCTACCTGAATGACGGTTCCGACATCGGATACATCCAGCTGGGAAGAATATCTTTCGATCTGTTCCTTAATGACGGAACTAATTTCTTCTGGTCTTAAATTCATGGATCTGTCGCACCTTTCTTTCAGCCGGTCATCCCAGCTGAATATTTAATAATTGTTTCTTCATATCTTCCAGTTTGGTCCGGATGCTGCTGTCCA
>ERZ779937.638-NODE-638-length-13013-cov-2.836009_pt1 | contig 13013 bp, 13 predicted proteins | sample MGYA00511185_ERZ779937 | MGnify/ENA primary metagenome ERZ779937 (study PRJEB29588, sample SAMEA2147216) | human gut metagenome | biome: human gut; feature: human-associated habitat; material: faeces | place: Denmark | collected 2008/2010 ... | reverse complement strand
TCTTCTTTTTGTACATATTCAGCATATTTATGGCAGCAAGTCTGTCATTAAGAAATACTATAAAAATTAAGGAGTTAAGTCTTAGACTTAACTCCTTAATGCTCAACAGTCGGGATGACAAGATTCGAACTTGCGACCACACGCCCCCCAGACGCGTACTCTAACCGGGCTGAGCTACACCCCGAATTGCGGATGCAAAGGTAGTGCTTTATTTTTAATCTGCAAATAAATTGATTGCTTTTTATTTGTTGTATTCTATGGTGTGTTTTGTATGGTCTTTATTATTAGTGTTTTATGATGGCTTTACTTACTGCTATTTAGAATTGTTTCTAAACAATACTTTAATTGCTTAAGGCTTTTGTTCTGTTCGGCTATTTGTATTTAGTCTATCGTCTTTTGTATGGAATTGGATTATTTTACCCTAAAACTTTAATCAAACTTTAATCAAACTTTAATCGAAGATAGATACAAAATAGGAATATATCTTGCTACTACATTTCTCATTATTAGTATGGGGTTGACGTATATTGAAAGAAACTTTCCGTGTGTCCATTGTTAATAAATCTTAATAAGTTAATTTTACTCGTCAAAAATTTAATCGTGGATTGAATTTTTACGTTGCACTCATAGAGAACTGTATTATTAATTAAAAAAAGAAAGAAGATTATGGCAAAGTTTCGTATTGTACTCCACACGAGTAACAAAAGAAAAGATGGGAGTAACCCTGTTTGTTTACGCATCACTAAAAGAGGTAAACTAAAATACATTGATTTAAAATTGTCCGCCTTTGAAAATGAGTGGGATACAAATGCGGACCGATTTAAAAGGGACAAACGAGTGAACCCCAACTATGAGTCGTATAACAACTGGTTGATTAGTTGCGAGGAACGTAAAAATGAAGTGGTGAATAAGTTTATGAAAGCACAGGTGGATTGGACGCTAAACCAATTTGAAGAAGAATTTTTGGGAATTTCGAGACAAGGAAAAATCTATGATTATTGGGTGAAGCAGGTGGAGGATTTAAAGTCTACAGGTCATATCGGTAATGGAAAGGCTTATGAATGTGACTTGCACCTGTTTTGCAAATATGACTCTAAGGCAAAAGAACGTTTGTTTTCAGAAATAGACGTGAAATACATCAATCGCTTAAATATGGCTATGGAAAAGAATGGTTGTCGTGGAAACACCCGTATGCACACTTTAAAAACATTGCGTGCAGTAATCAATAAAGCCATTAAAGAAAAAGCAGCCTCAAACAACACTTATCCGTTTGGCAAAGGTGGTTTTGAAATCAACAAGCTGGCGGAGGAAACGGCAAAACGCTATTTACTGCCAACAGAATTGGAGTTGATAAAGAATTCGCCTCAACAAAATTTTGTATTGGAGCGTGCCCGTCGGATATACCTATTTTCTTATTATTGTTTAGGTATGAGTTTTGTTGATATGGCAAACCTGACAACAGACAATCTTGAAGTGTTGGCAACAGGAACGCATATCGTGTATAAAAGGCAAAAGACAAAAAATGCCAAGAATGTAAAGCCGATAAAAATATTCGTTACTCCTGCCATAGAGGAGTTATTGGAATGGTTTAAGGCAAACACACCTCAAACAGGCAAGTATTTACTTCCTATTATTACTAAAGAGTATGATGGCGAACAACTGTATGAGCATGTGCGTTGCCGATACAAACGTATTAATGCCAATTTGAAAAAAATGGGTAAGACTTTAGGAATTTCATTGAACTTGACAACTTACACAGCACGACACACAATGGCCATGACTTTGCAAGGCAATGATATTCCCCGTGAAATAATAAGCCAAGCCTTGGGACATAGTAACCTTACGACAACGGCTACATATCTTGCCAGTTTCTCTACAAGTGTTTTGGATAAAGTCGTAAAAATATTATAGGTATGTTTATTCATTATGGAATGCCTTTGGGCGACTTGATAAACAAGTCGCTCAGAGGGGAAGCAGCAGTCCGTGAAAGTTGGTTGTTTGTTTATGTGAAGCGGTTGACGGATGGGGATAAAGGAAAACTCCAACAGGCATTAAAAGTAGTTGATGCAGCTATTATTATGTGGAAAAGCAAATATTTTATTTCTACTTATGAAGTAAAGGTAAAGTCTGTAGTTCAGGGAGAATTAAAAATGAGTAGTCAAGAGTTGGATGATATCTATAATGAAGAAGCCTACTTACAGAAAGAGGGAAAAATTATTTTAGCAAAAGATTTCCTGTATGGTGCAATAGCAAAGTACGGTTTCATTAATGAACATCATCGTGATTCTGTGGAAAGCGCATGGTTATATAACGATATGGAGTTTTTAAGAAATGAGTGGGAATATTATGTTTTGGCTCAAATAAGGTCGTTACGGGAAATAATTTGTACGATGCTGGGAACAGTGCCGTCAGAGGGTAAAGGCGAAAAACAGAAGAACAATAGACCTCTAAAACGGATGGAAGATTATCCGGAGGTATTCGGCATTGATATTTGTAGTGAGTTGATTGGGCAGTCCAAACATACAATTTATAAGTTGACAAGTCATAAGGAGATACCTTGTTATCGTGCGGAAAGTGGGCGAATACTAAGATTTAGGCGTGATGAAATAATAGCTTGGATGATGGCTAAAAGGCAAGAAACTAAGCAGGAATTCATTGAAAGTATGGAGTTGGGATTTGCTGCACGTCTTCGTAAATAATTAATAAACTCAATTTTGTATAACATTCTAAATACATTTTAATTCATAGCCATGTATGATAAAATCAAATTAAAGCTATGCGCATGGGCACTGCCATCTAATTATAGGTGGCAGGATGTTGTGGCTCGTTTAGCATTATCTCAATATAGGGGTGATGATACAGGTGGTAGTGGAAAATGGCGTGGACGTAAAGTTATAGCCACTGAAACGTATGTATTATTTGAGGGCAGTCTTCCTAAATGCTTATGGGGGCATAATACACGTACTATGTCATTGGAGGATACAGAACGATGTATTATGATGTTGAGTGAAGAACTGGGCGTACCAATGTATAATGCAGAGGTGGAGTCTTTGGAGTTTGCCCATAATTTTGAAATGTCTCAACCTCCTATATCTTATTTGAGGAAGTTAAGCGGAATAAAGAAATTTATTCCTAACCAGTGGAGTGGTGAGAGGAGTGGAACTGCATATTTTGACTATGAGGGTACACGGATAAAGTTTTATGATAAGATGTCGGAGGCTAAAAAGAAGAGAGAGTTACCCAAAGTGGGTAGAAATAGCCTGTCGAAGTATTTGTTAAGGTATGAAATGACACTTGGAATAGATGAATTGTTTGAGCTGTTTGGAAAAGGTATTACGGCTAATGAACTATGGGATAAATATGTATTTTGGAAGTTAGTAGCAGAGTGGTTTGGATATTACGAAGATATAGATAAGCTACCTGATGATTGCTGGGATGTAGAGTTTGACACTTTAAAGAGTGCCAAAGACTTTGATAAATGGTGTATTTGTATTGCAAACGAGGGACAAAACTTGTCTTATTATATGAAATATATCCTATTTAAGAATCGAAAAAATCGTCTGCCCGAAGATAGGATTCTGCATACTCAATTCCAAAAAAGAATCCAAGAGGCAATAAAGTGGCAAAAAGAACACTTCAAGACCTCCAACCTAATGGAAGAACTGACAGGCAAAATAGAAAAGTATCTCGTTTGGTTGTTAGAACAGTCGGCAGACGGTATGAGTATTGCAGAGGAACATCGGATATTTAGTACTGCCTGTTAATCCTCTTCCTATTCAAATAAGGCTTGGTAATCATCAAAGGGTGTAAACTCCACTTTCCTAAGTTTACTCTTCGGGTGATTATCAAGCCTTATCTTTTAAATGAGGTGTCTATTGGTTGTGCACAGCCAAAAACTTATCAAACACAATAAAAGTATTCGGTGGGGTGTAATAATGGCTTAAACGCTTTAATACGAGGTTATATAATTTTATGTGATGAGGTGGTTATGCTCGGTCGATAGAATGAATACAGGTTGGTAAGTAAAGGGGATGCAACACTCTTAAATCTTCACTGTATGATGATAAACTTATGTAATGACAGGGTATTACATCATAGAGGGCTTATAGTGCAGGAGATGAAAATATCATGCAGTACCTAAAAATAAGTGGAATATAATCAATAAGCAAAGTGTGTTTGTGGTTATAGCTACGATGATGAGGCTGTTTAAGGGTATCTGTAAAAGTTTAGACGTCCCAATGTGCAAACGCCTCATCGGAGTTCTCTCCCTAAAATCTTGTGAACTATCAATAAATGAGTAAATTTGTTCCACGACATCCCTAAAAACGTTTGTAGAACGCTGGATTTTAGCTATATTTGTCCCGCTAACAGGTTAAAAAAACTGTCGGTGACATATTAATTAAAGGAAGCGTTTAGCTTTATCCCGTATTTAGAAATCTGGACAATTTCGAACCACACGGGGATAGACGATACGAACGCTCATGCTAATCTTGTATATATCAGTGATATATATGGCTTGGCGTGGGGTGTCGTTTTATCTCGTGTGGTGGGTTTGTCCAGAACCTCTAAAGACAGATAATTCTAACAGCCTCACGCTTTTCTTTTTATAAAACCTTTCCTATTGGGGGCTGTGGAAAACAAATCACAATATTATGAAAAGAACTTTGTTTGTTGTTGTGTTAACCTTAGTGAATATTGTTGCTTATTGTCAAGTTGGGGTTAAAAATGAGGGTCATTATACTGTTTGCACGTATGATAAGGCTTATTTGAAGTCTGATAATACAGGTATAATAAGTTTCGAAGATTTTGAAGTTTTCCATGATAAAAAAACAAACGAATACCGAATAAAGACTTTTATTCGTGAAGGAACGGAATATACGTTCAACCTTAAATATGATAAGACTGTTAAAGAAGGTTCTGACGTTGCTTATTTATATAAAGGGGTAAGGTCTAACTTTATGGATGAGTCTGTAGTCGTATTCACCCGAACGAAATTAAGTGCATACGTAAAAAATGTGGGCTTTGACTCTCTTGATACTATAAAGGATTTTGACAAACAAGCTATTTCATTTATTTTCCCCAAAACATATTTAGTGTTTAGTGTTGCTCCTATAAAAAATACTATAGAAGCGCATAAAGCAAAAGAAGAAAGAATACGTCAAAAGGAGGCTGCGAGAGTAGCGAAAGGTATCGCTAAAAAGAAACTTGAAGACCTCCTTCCGTACGGCGAAGCTTTCCTTAAAGACAGTTTACAACAGCAAGTCATTAAGGAGTTTTTCGACAATGGCAGAAAAGTTGAATCTTCTTTCACCTGTGTCGCAGTTATTGATGACAACAAACAGATTACAATTATTCGGAATGGTGATGATATTCTTGATGAAAAATTAGAGTATGAATGGCTGAAAGGAGAGGTTGAATATAAATACAAGAATGCAAAAGTAGTCAATGGAAAAGTTTTTTTTGAAATAAGTTTTGCTCCAAAAATAGAAATACAGGAGCATGAATGTTCTGTTCGCTATGATAAGAAAACAAATTCATATATATATTATGAAAAGCCATATAGGTCAAATGCTTTCGATGAATCAAACCAAATGGAAGCTCCTAAAGAAATAAGAAAGATAGTTGAGGATAACATTGTGAAAAAAGGAAAGTATTCTTTGTATTGGAAAACTGTAGATGAAAAACTTGTTTCTTTAAGCTATGTAAAACATGGTTTAGTAGATACAGTTCCTATTGAGGTATATTCAATATACAAGTAGATAACAACAATGAGGCTTCTAACTGAGCGTTTAAGACAAGGGTGGGCAATAGTTGTTCCACCCTTTATTTATATCTATTATCTTGCTAAAAGAGGGTGAAAAGGATTGTTTTTGAATAAATATCGCTTGTAATATACTGTATGCTAATATTTTGATAATTATTAACTCGTCTTTGTGAATCTCGCTTTAAATTTCTTCGTTATACTCCCGTAAACATAAAAATGAATTTAAAATGAAAAATCAATGTCAAAAAAGTAATTTAATACGTGATATGACTTTTGCACATATCAATGTACTATCATGAGAAGCATATACTTTAGATGATATGCGTAAATATTTCGTTAATCTATTATTAATTTTGAAATAATTAAAAATATGGAAGTTTGTACATATAATAATGAAATACCTTCGGCAAAATTGTTTGATTTGATAAAAAAGGCTGATGCGAATAAAGATGCATCTTTTGAGTTGGGAATGATGTATTTAAATGGAAATCAGGTTCGTCAAGATACCCAAAGGGCAATCTTTTATTTTGAACAAGCAAGTAAACAGGGACATTTGGGTGTTGATGCTGTATATGGCTACCTATATAAATGCGGTGCTCCTAATTTGGAACCAAATCCTTTAAAAGCTGCTGAAAGTTTTGAATTTGCTGGATTATATACTGGCTATAATGCTATTTTAACGGATGAAACCTTGTTATGGGAGGCTGTCAATTTGTGGCTTTATGGTGGAGAGGGAAAAACACCATTAGATAAGGAAAGAGGTGTTGACTTATTAAGAGCCATGTGTGCAAGAGGTGTGTCCTATGCTATGGTTCTAATGGGAGAAATCTATTCAAAAGGATTGTGGGGAGTAGCTAAGGATAAAAATGTGGCAAATAAATGGTATCGTAAATCCGAGGAGAAATGTCCCGTTGTAGGCTTTTATTCCAGAGATAATGATTAATAGAGTAATAGGCAGGGGGGGGAGTTATTCTACTCCTCTGTTTGTTTTATATAAGTATAGTGATAAAAGCACATTCTTTTTATCTTCCAATAAATACAAAAGGAATATTGAGTGAGCTTTTTGGATGAATTTGCACCAATTTGTCCGAAAACTTTAATCAAATTTTATTCGCAGATAAAAAATAAGGAGTTAAGTATTTACTTAACTCCTTGATTTATATTGTATTGCAATGTTTCTAATCTTTGCTCATTTCATTACCCCCAGACGCGTACTCTACCGGGCTGAGCTACATCCCGTCTTTCTTTGAATTGCGGTGCAAAGGTACGTATTTATGGGGATTCTGCAAATTTTCTTCCTCTTTTTTTGTATTAATAATGAGTTTTTTTCTTTTGATATGCGTAACTTGTTGTTTTGTAGTTGATTATCAGCTGCTGTGATGTTGATTGTTGTTTGTATTTGTTTATATACAGTCTACTTTAATATTTTAGGAAAGTTTTAGGGAGAAAACGTGGCAGAAATTAGGTATATATTTTCTTCTGTTAATCAGTATTAAATAGGCGATATTTTTATAAACCTATTTTTCTTCTTTTGAGAAATAACCCTATATTTTTGCTGCACTTTAATATTTATAATATGGCAACATTTAAAGTGCTTTTGCATTCCTCTAATAGGAGGAAGGATGGAACCTATCCGGTTTCATTGAGAATCATAAAGAACATGAAAGCCAAGTATATTTCACTGGGGCTTTACTCCAAGAAGGAGGAATGGGACGTTATTGGTGAACGTTTCAGATGTGATAAGCGTGTCTGTCCTAATTATAAGGAATTCAATGCGCGAATAGTTCAACTGCTGGCACGCGCTCAAGAAGTCGAGCGCCATTTTGAGTTTGATAGGATTGATTGGACGCTGAATCAATTCGAGGATGCTTTCCTATATAAGGATAAGAAGGGAAAGTTCTTGGATTTCGCATTGTTGTGTATTAAAGATATGAAAGAAACGGGACATATCGGTAATGCAAAAGTGTGGGAAAAGGTCATCTGTAATATGAAATTGTTCGACAAGAAGCTGTCCACACGTTATTTTCAAGAGATAGACATCAAGTATGTTTCCGCCTATAATTCTTTTATGGAAAAGAAAGGGTGGTGCGGCAACACCCGTAAGCACGATATGAAGACGTTAAGGGCAATATTGAATCGTGCTATCGTTGCTAAGGAATGTTCTTCGACTTCTTATCCTTTCGGTAAAGGTGGTTTTTGTATTTCCGCATTGGAAGAAGAGACCCGTAAGCGGTATTTGCCTCAAGAATATCTGCTGAGATTGATGAACCGGCAGTTTGAGAACAAGCCCAAGGAAATTGCAAGGCGCTTGTTTCTGTTTTCTTATTTCTGTTATGGGATGAGTTTCATTGATATGGCTAATCTGAGGAAAGGGAATATAAGAGTGGAGGGTACTTCTGTACATATTATATATAAAAGGCATAAGACGGAACACAGTAAGAATGCCAAATTCATTCGAATACCCATGACTGATGAACTGAATAATCTGCTTCTGTGGTTCAAGTCCAACAGTGTTCTTGTAGGTGATTATCTTCTTCCTCTAGTGTCGAAAGACTATGATGGTGAGAAGCTTTATGACCATTTGCGTCGTAGACTGGCACGCTATAATGAGCGTTTAAAAGAAATCGGCGAGGAGCTTGGATTTACAGAGAAATTAACAAGCTATGTGAGTAGACATTCCATGGCTATGACCCTACAGACTAACGGTGTTCCTCGTGAAATGATAAGTCAGGTAATGGGACATAAAGACCTGGAGACTACCAATACTTATTTGGATAGTTTCGGTGATGTTGAAATAGAGAAAATGACAATAAATTCATTGTATAAAATTAACGTAAATTTATAAAAGGGCATGAGAAAGAAAAAAGAAGAGAGTATTGAGAACTTTTTGAATAAGCTGATACGGGCAAAGGGTTGTTTTGACGTTGCGGAGATGGAAAGCTATATTAAAAGAACCACTTCATATGATAGGGATTTGCTGGATAGGCAAATAGAACGTGTTGAGAAACTTTTGGATACGCGTTATGGACATTATGGAAAAATAACGGAGGAGAATGAAGTTGAGGCCTGGAGACAAGGTTTTTATGTTTTAGAAAAATTAGGTGTTACTCTTGATGATGTACGTCGAATGATTGGCAAATTCAATATTGAGGAGGATTCTCCGATGGGGATTCGAATTCGGCAAGACTGGAATTATCTTGGACATTTACTGAATGATTATTTATATCTAGAGAATGCTAATTTGATTACTTATTTGAAATTGTTGAAAGATAGTCAGAAACGAATAGGAAACCAGAAAATGTACAGCGCCTATTCGGATATGCAATTGGATGCTGTTTATGATTATTTGTGTAAGGAGGAATGGATTGACCCTTCTAAAAATGAGAAATTGAATTTTCGTAAGGTGTTTAGGGCTTGCGGCTTGGATGTTACACAGAAAATAAAATTTAATACAAGAAAACGTGGAGCTAAAGCTTGTTTACGAGTTGTTGTTGAAGTTTTGACGGGTGGTTTTTCAGCAGTTTTAGTAAATCAATATTTTAGTGATAATGAAGGTAAGGAATTGAATTTGGCTTCTCATAATAGAGTGCCTTCATATGATGACTGTAAGAATGAATTAAAACTACTCCTTGCACAGACTGCCTAGACGTAAATTTATGACTTTGCGACTTTTTAAATCGGTATATGATATTGGTAATCAATAGTGTATGCCGATTGTTGTTGTGCTTTATGTCGCATTTTAAATTTGTATGTCTCTTTTTTATTCCTTTATTTTGTGTCAAAATTAAAAAATATGGGAAAGAAAAAAGAAATACAAATAAATGGTTTGACTGTTGATGAACTGAAGAAATTGATTGGTGAGGTTCTGAATTCCTATTTTGGTAATATGAAGAGTTCTAGTACTGAAATTATTGGAATTGACGAAGTGTGTAAAATAACGGGGCTTTCTAAACACACGGTTTATAAAAAAACGTCGAATAAGGAGATTCCTTTCTATAAATCTACTTTAAGGAGGAGGAGTGTTCTGCGGTTTAGGCGTTCTGAAATAGAAAATTGGATACTGAGGCATTCTATAGGGACGGTTGATGAATACCTCGATGCGCAGGATGCTTTATAATAATATGAATAATATAATTAAAATAATAACAATTTAAAAAAGGAGGCAGTAATGTATGACTCAATAAAAATTGTGTTGTCCGAAAAGGACTTGAATAATGAAATTAGTTTCATGGAAGAGATTCCTTGCAGAATTGTTGTGAGTGTATGTTCAGAGAATAGGGTTGTCGGCTATCTGAGGAACATGCGGGTAGAAGTTAGGGGAACTACTTTGGTGGTAGAAGGTAGTCTGACTAAGTGGGTATTGGGTAATAATTATGCAAAGCCTTTAGGGATATGGGAAATTAGAAGTGGGGTTAAGGCATTGAGTGTGGCTCTTGGTGTCCCTATTGAAAAGGCTGTGGTACAGCGTTTGGATGTTGCTTTCAATTTCCGTGTGAAGCATATGCCTTGGTTATATATGCGTAGGTTGTTGTATTCGGATGGTTTCTATAGTGCTCATATAAAGAAAGAGACTTTGTATTTTAGCAAGCATGATTGTCAGATGGTGTTTTATGATAAGATAGCTGAAATGAAAAGTTGTAAAAGGACGGATGATATAAAGCAGGGGCTTGAGGATTTTGAGGATTTGAATGTGCTAAGGTATGAATTCAGATTCAAGAAGGTCAAGTCCATTTTCGGTAGGACAATCCGTGGAGAGGATTTATATACTACGTCCTTTTGTTTGTTGGTACTGAAAAAATGGTATGATTGTTATATGGATATACAAAAGACATATGATATAGAGCTTTCTTATTGTATGTTCAATAGTAAAAAGGCTTTTGAGCTTGCATGTGTTGCTTATTGCATGAATCAGTTCAATGTGTATGATATGCTGGAAGAAGCTTTTATCAGACGGGATATTAGTAGCAAGAACAAGTATGATATAAAGGAGGTGTTGGCGAAGGCTAAAAATGTGGGGATTGATTCACTTAATGCAGCTTCCATGATAGATGAGCTGACCTCTAAAATAGAGCATGCATATGTCAAGTTAAGAAGTAGATATGATGTTGCTCCTGAGCGTTTGGAAAGATTGAATAGGTGGGTGGATAGAGGAGTGACTGGAATGCCCAGTTAGAATATGGTTTATATTCGTTTTTCTGCATGGTATATATTGAAGTCGGGTTCCTCAGTAGGTCTGTTATTGATAATGAAATAAAACGCGTAAAAATGCTTTTATATAATCAATAACAATTTCAATTATGCAGGTGAGTTGAAATGGGCAAGGTATTGGTTGTTGTTACATTAGGAAGGAGGTTTTGTGTCATTGCAGAGCAAGACCTCCTATTTGTAATGGATTTTATTATGAAAGATTTAAATATTGAAATTTAAGCTAGATTTGATGAAAGTCCGTAAAGCTTCTGTGAAAAAGAAAAGCAGTCTCCGAAGAAACTGCTTTAGAAAAGGAGCAATAGACAGTCGTTCTTTGTCTATCCAAAGGAAGAAAGATGCACCTTTAGTTGCTTACTCTTCAATCTCCTTTTCTGCTCCTAAAGATACAACAAATATAAATATTGAGCAACATTTATGGACGAAATTATAGAGAAAGCTAAGAAATCATCTTCTATTGGTACAGAAAAGACGTGGGAAAGTAAGGTTTATATAAAGGCTGGAATAGGATGAACGTGTTGTACTGTGCACTTTATTTATATTAGTGTTCATTGTGGTGTTATGCTTTCGCTATTTTATAAAAGATTATGTAATAAATATTTGGATAGTCAAAGATGATTAAATATATTTGTTCTTTATAAGGTATAAATGTGCTATATACAGTGTGTTAGTATAGTGTATTGAGTATTAATATGAACAAATATTAGGATTATGGCGACTAAAAAGAACGGCTTTAATACTGGAATTGCTAGTGAGTATTTGGTGTTGTCCATGTTGTATCGGTTGAATTATGAGGCTTATATAACAATGGGAAATAAGAAAAGTGTTGATATTTGGATAATGAGGGATGATAAAACTGCTGTCTCGATTGATGTAAAATCTGTTCGTGAATATGATTCTATTCCCGTAGGTAATGTGGAGGCAAAAGATAACCACTATGTTATATTTGTGATATATAATAAAAAATTTGAAATTGAAGGTACTCCTACACTGCCTGATTTTTATATAGTTCCTAGTTCATATGTGGTAGAAAGCAGGAAAGAATATGAATTGAAAGCTGGTGGAGAACGTTATAATATCTTTAAAAAGGATATTGAAGGATATAAAAATCATTGGGAGCTGTTGAATTCTTCTATTAAAAGTGGGAATGTTACACATGGTAAACTGGAAAAAGAAATGAATAGCAAAGAAGAAAAACAATTAGTTAGTTCTCGGTGGAATGACTGCAGTACAATGAGTATTATTCATACTCCTACTGAAGAAGAGAGGAAAAAAGCAACTGATGAAATGGTTGACAATGCAATTAAGAATGCAAAGAAATTTGCTGACAATAAAAGGGAGGGTGAAGGTAAGGAGAAGGGTTAGATTAGTCTAATTATAATTCATGTATATAATAGAATGCCGTTTAATGAAAATATTGAATGGCATTTTTTTTGTATTGAATGCTATTGTAAGAATAGATACTATTTATAAGTGTTGGTAAAATAGGGATTGCTTATGGGGAATTGATAGGGAATTGGAGAGCATTTTTTGTTGTCCGCGGTTAAAGAATGTCCGAACTTTATAGTGTACTAAAATAAGTGATACTATGGTTTATTTCGGAGTTGATTTGTATCGATTTTCATTAATTTGTAATGATTGTTTTAGAAAAGTTGTATATAAAAAAGAAAAAGGAGATGAACAGATTGTTCTAACTCCTTCTATATCTGAAAGTAATATTAAGTTCTTGAAAATTAGCTCTTTGTTTCCCCCAGACGCGTACTCTACCGGGCTGAGCTACATCCCGAATTGCGGGTGCAAATGTACGGCTTTATTTTAAAATAGCAAATATTTATAGTGCTTTTTTTATTGAATGAACCTATATTTTGCAGTTTCAAGGCTTTCGGTCAACGTGTCCTGCTCTCTTTTTACTTGTATGCCTGCTTCGCAAGGCAATGGCTTTGAGCGGGCAGGCATACTTTGAATGAAGTTATTGCAGGTTTAGGCTGTTTCTTACGGAAGTGATAGCCGGACTTTCGGGCGTTACGGATTTCCGGGTACAATA
>ERZ779937.628-NODE-628-length-13190-cov-3.097602_pt1 | contig 13190 bp, 13 predicted proteins | sample MGYA00511185_ERZ779937 | MGnify/ENA primary metagenome ERZ779937 (study PRJEB29588, sample SAMEA2147216) | human gut metagenome | biome: human gut; feature: human-associated habitat; material: faeces | place: Denmark | collected 2008/2010 ... | reverse complement strand
GTTTGTTATCTATTAGAAGAATCAAAAAAACGAGGAGCGGACACCATCTTGATCACAGGAAAAAATAAGGATGACTATGAGGATATCTGTGACGAATTAGTTTTGATCGCATCAAGAAAATATTTAGATCATGGAAATGTTATCTCTCCACAGTTTCCAATCCTTATTATGTTAGATCTTATATATTCTTACTATTTAGAACACGATAAAAAGAAAAAAGAAACCATGCACGATGACACTGTGCGCGCATTAAAAGGAGAAAGATCATGAGAATTATCAAAACAAAATCATACGAAGAAATGAGCAAAAAAGCAGCAAACATCATTGCATCTGTAGTCACATTAAAGCCAGACTGCATGTTAGGACTTGCAACAGGATCATCACCAATCGGAACATATGATGAATTAGTAAAGAAATACGAAGCAGGAGATCTTGATTTTTCAGAAGTTACAACAGTAAACTTAGATGAGTACAAAGGATTACCAAAAGAAAATGAACAAAGCTATTACTATTTCATGCATGAATACTTATTCGATAAAGTAAATATCAATCCAGAAAAAACATATCTTCCAGATGGAACAAACTTAAACAGTGAAGAGGAAGCAGCACGTTATGAAGCATTGGTACAGTCTTTAGGAACGGTTGATCTTCAGTTATTAGGATTAGGAAGAAACGGACACATTGGATTCAACGAGCCAGGGGATCATTTTGAAGATGGAACACACTGCGTAGACTTAAAAGAAAGCACGATCGAAGCAAACAAACGATTCTTCGAATCAGCAGATGATGTACCAAAACAGGCATACAGCATGGGAATCGGAACGATCATGCGTTCTAAGAAGATCTTATTAGTTGTCAGCGGAGAAGAAAAAGCACAGGCATTAAAAGACAGTATTTATGGACCAGTAACGCCAGAAGTACCAGGATCTATCTTAAGATTCCATCCAGATGTAACAATTATTGCAGATGAAGCAGCTATCGGTATGGTAAATCAGAAGACAACAGCAGTAAGAGTTATTCCTGTTGTAGGAAAGGGTATTGGAGAGACAGTGGAATTCGGCGGACTCTTAGGTTATGCGCCTATTATGCCTGTTAATAAATTTGACTGTTCTGCATTCGTGAACAGAGTGGGAAGAATTCCTGCACCAATCCACAGCTTTAAGAACTAATTAAGAATTAATATAAAAAATGCACCGGTTGAATCAGATTAATGGTTCAGCCGGTGTATTTTTATATACGTATTATATTCTGTTGCAGTTCATTCTTCATTACATACCCATACTTTTCATATACAGCCTGTGCATATATGTCAGAACATGCAAGGTCAAATATAAGTTCTTTTTTATAATCAGCAGCCTTGGTAATGAAAGGCACATCAAGTTCTTTCTTGATGCTTCCAAGATACTGCTGTCCGGTTTTATTAAAACCTAATAATCTTATATATGGTATATTATTGTATGAATCGGACATGGATTTTCTTATTTCAAGAATTATATGCATAATGCAGCGGCATATTCTTGAATATACTATATTCTTTGATTTGACTTTCATTGCAAATTCTGTGATAGTGTCACTTCCTGTAAATGTACCTGCAAATCTGTTTGCGATGTCCGGACTGATATCTTCATATTCAGCAAGTCTGTCAGCAAAGTCAGTATTATTAATGTTACATATCTGCTTAATAAATAACATTTTATGATTAAATATATTACTGAAATCATCAAGAAATAAAGGACAGCTCTTAGAATTGCTTATTTCTTCATACATACCGGCAGTAAGGTATGTTTTTAATCTGTCATGTTCATCTGACATAAGCATTTTTCTTATTCCAAATGCACTTGCATACTCAGCGGTATCTGTGTCGTCATTGTAGCCAGCACCTTCACGAAGCACCGGATAATATGTCATGTTAAGGTTGTTGTAAAGAATTGCTTTTATATATTCAATTGCAAGAATGTTATTAGAACCTGTAATTATGTCTTTGCATTCAGGCAGATATTCCAGAAGAGCAGTCTGTCTTGCCGCAGGGTATGAGAGCCCCTCTGCAAGAGCTTTGTTAAGAATTGCCTTATATTCAGGCGATTCTGATATTATAGTACGGCTTATCTTTGCCAGACAATCTGCATTATCAGTTTCAGCACCAAAACAGATTGAAGTGGCTTTCATTGTATTAAGTGTAAGAACTGCACCTTTAGCAAAATTCTCTGCACTTGATAATGCGTAGTATACAGGTAGTTCAACAACGATATCAGCACCAGCTTTTAATGCAGCACTTGTTCTTGCATACTTATCAATTACTGCCGGTTCACCACGCTGCACAAAATTGCCGCTCATAACAACGATAATACAGTCAGCCTGCGAAATCTGTCTTGCTTTATTCATCTGATATACATGTCCTGTGTGTAATGGGTTATATTCTGCAACAATTCCGCATGCTTTCATGTAGTGTCTCCTTTATGTTTTTATTATATTTTACTGAAATCGTACATTTATGTCAAAATTATTGCTGAATTTAGTCAATGTATCGTTTTTAAAACATTTTTAAGTGCCAGACGACCTTGTTTTCGACTAAAAATTGGTATATAATTTTTGTCAGAGTTCAGTATGTTTACTGAAAATTTACTTTTTTATAAGGAGGAGTCATTAATCATGGCATTTATTGACACAATTAAAGAAAGAGCAAAGGCAGACAAGAAGACTATCGTATTACCAGAGTCTATGGATAAGAGAACTTATGAAGCTGCTGAGAAGATTTTAAAGGAAGGCATTGCTAATTTAGTTATCATTGGTACTCCTGAAGAGATCGAGAAGTATGGTAAGGGCTATGACATTTCTGGCGCCACAATCGTAGATCCATTTAACGATCCTAATAAGCAGAAGTATATTGATAAATTTGTTGAGTTAAGAAGCAAGAAGGGTGTTACACCTGAGATGGCTAAGGAACAGATGGAGAAGGATTACATGTACTATGCATGCCTTATGTGTAAATGTGGAGATGCTGATGGAGCAGTATCTGGTGCATGCCACTCAACAGGTAACACAATCCGTCCAGCTCTTCAGTTATTAAAGACTAAGCCAGGTATCAGCTCTGTTTCAGGTTTCTTCCTTATGGAAGTTCCAGACTGCGAATTCGGTGAGAACGGTCTTTTTGTATTCGCTGACTGTGCTGTAAGCCCAGATTATGATTCAGAGAAGCTTGCTGAGGTTGCTAAGCTTTCTTCAGATTCATTCAAGAGCTTTGTAGGAAAGGACGCTAAGGTTGCTATGCTTAGCTTCTCTTCATACGGAAGTGCTAAGCATGACAGAGTAACTATGGTTGCTGATGCTGTTAAGATTGCAAAAGAGAAGTACCCAGATATCACTGTTGATGGTGAACTTCAGTTAGATGCTGCTTTAGTTCCAGAAGTTGCTGCACTTAAGGCACCTGAGAGCCCGGTAGCTGGTAAGGCTAATACACTTGTATTCCCTAACCTTGAAGCTGGTAACATCGGTTATAAGCTTGTTCAGAGACTTGCCAAGGCTGGAGCTTATGGTCCTGTTCTTCAGGGACTTTCTATGCCAGTTAACGATCTTTCAAGAGGATGCTTCGCTGACGATATCGTTGGTGTAGTAGCTATGACAGCAGTTCAGGCTCAGGATGCTGCTAAATAATTGTGTACATACATTTTGATGATATGATTGCCACGCGGCAGTCAGGTACATCATTTATAATAATATGAGGGACGAATTATTTGCCCCTCATATTGTTTGTATAACTAACATAGACTGATTATTTAATATGATATTTTTATTTTGAATATAGTATTATTAGTGATTTAATAATGAGAAAGCATAAAATGTTGTTGCTTTTATTTTGTATTACGTATGCTATGTGATTTATATTATATTAAATGATTATATAACTTATATTTAATTTTATAGGAGATTAATAAGAATGAATATTTTAGTATTAAACTGTGGAAGCTCATCTCTTAAGTATCAGCTTATTAACATGGATGATGAGAGCGTAATCGCAAAAGGTCTTGTAGAGAGAATCGGTATTGAAGGTTCTGTTCTTACACACAAGCCAACAGGAAAGGATAAGTATGTTGTTGAAACACCTATGAAGGATCACAACATTGCAGTTAAGCTTGTTCTTGATGCTCTTCAGGATGCTGAGCACGGCGTAATCAAGTCTACAGATGAGATTGCAGCAGTAGGACACAGAGTACTTCACGCAGGTGAGAAGTATATCGAGTCTTGTCTTGTAACAGAAGATGTTAAGAAGGTTGTAAGAGAGTGCTTCGACCTTGGTCCTTTACATAACCCAGCTAACCTTATCGGTATTGAAGCCGTTGAGGCAGCTATGCCAGGCAAGCCAAATGTAGCTGTATGGGATACAGCATTTGGTGGAACAATGGAGCCAAAGGCTTATCTCTATGCTATTCCTCGTGAATACTATGAGAAGTACGGCGTAAGAAGATATGGTTTCCACGGAACAAGCCACAGCTTTGTTTCTAAAGAGACAATCAAGTTTGCTAACCTTGATCCTAAGACAGCTAAGGTTATCGTATGCCACCTTGGTAACGGTGCTTCAATCTCAGCTTCTGTTGGTGGTAAGTGTGTAGATACTTCTATGGGTCTTACTCCACTTGAAGGACTTATCATGGGAACACGTTCGGGTGACCTTGATCCGGCTATCTTAGAGTTCTTATGCAACCATGAGAACCTTACAATAAGCGAGATGCTCAATATCCTTAACAAGAAGTCTGGTGTACTTGGTATGTCAGGCGGAATCTCAAGTGATTTCAGAGATCTTAATGCTGCAGCTAACGACGGTAACGAAATTGCTAAGGTTACACTTGAAGCTTATGCTTACAGAGTAGCTAAGTATATTGGTGCTTACACAGCAGCTATGAACGGTGTTGATGCCATTACATTTACAGCTGGTGTTGGTGAGAATGCTGCATGGCTTCGTCCAATGGTAGCTAAATATCTTGGATACCTTGGTGTTGAACTTGATGAAGCTGCAAGCGAGAAGGCTTGTGGAGTAGAAGGAATTATCTCTACACCAGAATCTAAGGTTAAGCTTTGCGTAATTCCTACTAATGAAGAGCTTGCAATCGCAAGAGAAACATTAGCATTAGTAAAATAATTGACATATTCGCGAAAAATATTGAATTTAAGTGAATTTGTTGTTGACAAAGACAGGGAGCATGCGTATAATTGACAAGGTGTGGATTAGCGCATGCTTTTCCTGTGCATAATAGTATGAATTGGAGACAATTATGCTAATTGATTTAAGAGAGCTTTTATCCGGTTCACAGGATGAAAGAATAGAAAAGGTTTCAATTGAATCAGAAAGCTTTGACACTGGAATCGCTAAGTATAGTATACTTGAGAAGCCAGAGTTTGAATTAAGCATTACCAGAATTGGTAAGAATAAGCTTGAGATTAAAGCTGAGAGCTTTGTTGTTCTTGATATTCCATGTGACAGATGTTTAGAGTCTGTTCCTACGAAAGTAGAGTACAGTGTTGATGAAATCGTTGATTTCTCAGACAATGCTGCCGGGGAAGAAGCAAAGGAAGAAAAAGACTATATTGGTGGATACGAACTCGACGTGGACAGATTAGTTTTCGGCGAAATACTGATATCCATGCCGGGTAAGACATTATGTACCCCTGATTGCAAGGGGCTATGTTCTATATGCGGACACAACCTGAATGTCTCAGAGTGTGGCTGTGACCGAGAGTCCCTGGATCCAAGAATGTCTGTTTTCAAAGATATTTTAAAGAATTTTAAGGAGGTGTAACATATGTCAATTTGTCCAAAGAATAAATCTTCAAAGGCAAGAAGAGATAAGAGAAGAGCAAACTGGAAGATGGCTGCTCCAAATCTTGTAAAGTGCTCAAAGTGTGGCGCTTTAATGATGCCTCATAGAGTATGCAAGTCTTGTGGTTCTTATAACAAGAAAGAAATCATCTCTGTTGACTAATGCTTACTAAAGGGCGTAAATACTGGGCTTGACCGATTTTTGGTCAGTCCAGTTTTTTCTATTTTAACCCAATTTTAACCCAATTGCTATTTTTTGATGATTTAGAGATAAATTATTGGAAATATTAATATAAAATTAATATAAATAAAGAAGAAAATTGCATTTTTTAAAGTAAAAAGCTAAAAAATGATTAATAAATAAAGTAAAAATGATTCTGATATATTTTTTGTGAGGTATATATGAAGCATAATAAGGAAACTAATTTAGAAGAAATTAAAGAGATATCTAAATTAATATGTAAATCAGTACCAATAGAACCGCTTTTAGGAGGAATAATAACTTCACATCCTTTCACTAACACTTGTAACTGGTATAATTCTGAAACCGGAGAATGGCTTGATTTAGCAAATAAAGATGGATTTAATAAATGGACTGATATCTTATTTAACCATATAGATGAAGCTGAAGATGTATGGTCTATTTATTTTATGGTTAATATTCCTTATAAGCTCGCAATGATTAAATATTGGAAAGATGATTTATGCCTTGAAGATTTTACTAAACTCTTTAAAGATGCATGGATTTTAAGTGAGAACCCTAATGATGATATTAATGTTCTTATTCGTATGATTATTAAATGGTTTAAAGAAGCTGATAAAAAAAGTTTAATGACTAAAGAAGAATTAAAGGTATTTAACAGTCTGCCGGATGAATTTACTATCTATAGAGGCGTGGGTCATAAAAGAAAAGAAAAAGGTCTATCATGGACTTTGAATAAAGATACTGCGGAATGGTTTATGAACAGATATGAAGGTAAGAATAATCATGTTCTTACCGCTAAAGTAAAAAAAGAAAATTGTCTGGCATATTTTAACAGCCGTGGTGAAAATGAAATAGTAGTAGATGTAAATAATTTATCTACGAAGCCTGATAGATTATAAAATAAGAGCAAAACAAAAAGGACAGGTTTTTATGCCTGCCCTTTTTTATCTTACTTTATTTTAAAAATGGTTCTACTTTAGCAGAGACATTTTTAGCGTTCTACTTCTGGCTGCTTCTTAGGTGATGTAAAAGGATTAGCCTCTGACATATCAACCTCAGACTTTTCAGCCTTAGCAGCTTCCTTTTCAGCTACAAGCTCCTTATATGGCACATTAGTAGCAAAACCTTCAACAAGAAGTCTTAATGAATCATCCTTAACTACATCTAAGTTATCAAGTCCAAAAGTTGTCTTTTCAGGCTTTTCACCATCACCCTTAAACTTAACATCTTCCATGCCGACATCTCCGTTATTTCTGAAGAACAATACTACCTGCTCATTATGTCTGCCATTAACAGTGATGTTACCATACTTATAATCTGTTATAGCATATACTTCCTGCTTCTCTTCCTGTCCTTCATCCTTTTCAACCATTACTTTAGGTGAATTAGTCTTAAGATACTCAGAAAGTGACTTAGCAAGCTCTGTAAGCTTTGTATTGTCTCTGTGCTGGATAATATTTACATCGTCCTTAAAAAGTGCTGCAACAGCCTTTCCCTTATCATTAAGACCTGTCTCAAAGTCTGCATACTTGATTGTAGCAAAGCTTTCCTTTGGATACTTACCGTCCACCTGTGGAAGATTAATAAATCTCTCGCATCTTACATTAGAGATTTCCATTGTAGCATCTTCACCCTTATCAGTCTTTCTTAAATTAAGAACAAGGCTGTCTCTTACACGCTTACCTTCTTCGTTCTTGTATGTAACCGGAACTGAAATAGTAGGAATCTGGACTGGCTTGCCATCATCTCCAAGAATAGGCTCACTCTTACCTGTTTCCTTATTATATTTTTCAAGTGTCTTATAATCTACTGTGATACGGTCAAAAATCTTTTCACCGTCCTCATTAAAGTGTGAGCTTCTTAAGTCAGCTTCTTCCATCTTCTTACCAAGTTCATCAGCATAATCCTTAGCTGCGTAAAGGATTGAACCATTACCCTTTAAAAGATTATTCTCTCTTACATTCTTAGAAAAAGTAGAATATGTAAAATCTGCTTTTTCATGTGTTTCATTCTGTGTCTGTTTTGTAAAATTGTAACCCATAATAATTATCTCCTTTTTATTAAAAAAATTGCTTAGTGTGATATGTACAGTTATCACTCAGGCATGTACAGATGCCTATTAAGCTTTGCTTACTTTGTTATTGTACAAAATTTCATTTTTATAGCTTTTACAATAAAGCTCTTTTATAGTTGTTCTTTAATTTTTTTTAAAATTTTTAAGGATTACCAAGCTGTTCATTTTTTGATTTTATTTTTGCCGGTACAGGCTTCTGTAATGCCGTAAGTCTGTTATAATCATCAAGTGTTTTATCAGACGTAAGCTCACATCTGCCACTGTAGTTTGAATATTCCAGTTTAGCAAGTACTGAAGTAGGAGATGAATACATTCCTTCTTCATAATTCCATTCCTTCATTTTTCCGTATTCAGTATCTAAAATTTTCCAATGTGGATTATTATTTTTTTTGCTTAAATCTGTTATTTTCTCATTACCATTAATAGGTACTTCAATTAAAGGTAATTCATTTCCACTGCCTATAGGTTCAAGACTAAGAACTTTATCTGTAAGTCCTCTTAAACCTTTAGGATTGAAATTAAATACTTCTACAGGCTTGCTGTCTATCGTTATGTTTTTATATATTTCTGAAAGATTCTTTGACATTTTACTTAAATCTGTAAATGACATGCTGCTGATACCGATTGCACCGTCATGTCCACCAAAGCCTTCAGTATGACCTAATGCTTTCTTTACATTTTCATAAAGTGAAGGAAAACCATCCATATTACGACCTGAGCCTTTATAACAGTCAGCGTCTTTATCATATACAACACAGATACAAGGTCTTAATGTCTTATCGACAATATCTGAAGCAATAAGCCCGGCAACAGTTTCAGGTGTATCTTCAGGTAAGATATATATAACAATGTTGTCATTATTTGCTTTTACTGAAGCAACAGTCTCTTTTAATTCATCTGATTTTTTAATAGTCTGAGTAATTTCCTTACGCTTTTCATTAATTTCTTTAGCCTTTAGGATGTTTACATATGTTTCCGGTGTTACCTTGCCTGTAAGAGTATCAAACATGAACTGTCCACCATTCATATCAAATGTTTTACTCATTCTGGAAGCACCATTAATCATAGAACCAATATTCCAAGCAAGTTCCTTTGCAGTTGTAATTTTACCGTTTGTATTTATGCCGCATGTAGCAAAGAAATTTCCTAATACATAATTAAAATTGTTCTCATCAGCATTATTAATAACATCAATACCGTTACGCACTAAGAATCTGTTTGTACTATATATATCCAGAAGATTAACACAGTCTGTACATGTTCCTATAGCAGCCATAGCAGTAATGGCATTTAAGTCTTTTTCATCTATCTTTACAGAAAGACGGCTCATATAAGTATCAATAATCTTTTTTGTCAGCCCTGCCGTACAGTAATCAGGTAATTCCCCTGAGCCATCTAAATCAGCCTTCAGATTAAGAAGTCTTGGCTCATTTTTAAATTCTTCTTTAATCTTTTCATCTTCAATGATGTGATGGTCTATAATAATAGTGTCATTGCCTAGAACTTCATCTATGTAATCTAACTGGTTTGAACCCATATCAAGCACAACATAAAGAGTATCCTTTTCAGGTACGATTTTATCTGATATGCCATATCCATTACGTCTGTCGTTAATTTCTGTTTTAACAGGAACATTACAGATGCCGGAAAAGAATTTATACATGTTATAAGCAGAAACAATTCCATCTGTATCATAATCACTTAATATCTTTACCTGCTTATAAGGCTTTTTGCGTAAGCTGTATAAGTGACCACAAAGGTCTAATAGCTTTCTTTCTGTTGTCGGCTTGTCTTTTATCTGTTTTTCAGTTTCCTGTACTTCTTTTATTTTTTCTTCAAGTGTTACATATTTTATATTTTTCATAATTATTACCTCATTTGTCTGTGTAACTTTTGTTCCTGAGTAAATGATAATAAAAATAAAAATTATAAATGTTTTAATGGGGCATTTTTACATATATAAGATGAAAAAATGTATTAAAATATAGTACAAATAGATTAATAAGTAATATAAATTTGCAATATAATATTGACATATACCGTAATAAGGTATATAATATAATCAAAGTTAAGGAAGAAAATAAGTGAAACAGGGAAGAGATAACATAGTAAATGTAAGAAAATGCAATGAGAAAACATATAAATGGTTTTAAAAATAAAGAGAGGGCAAAACTATATGAGTTACAGAACAAATGTAAATGGTAAACAGATTTTTGGCAATAACGAATGGTATTACGCTTCCGGCATCTGATGAGAAATCAATTGAATCATGGCTGCCAAGTGTGTTGACAGTCTGCTCTTTGCCATCGTTCCAGGTTACCTTGATATTCTTAACATTAAAATAAGTCTGGTTTATAAGCCGGATAGTTGTTGTCTCTTTTCCGTCCTGCGCTGCATAAATACAATTAGTACCTATTAACACTCCTGCCATGATAGTAACTACTGCAAACGTAGCAAGAACTTGTTTTTTTATTATTTTATTCATTTCTGAATACCTCCTTATAATGGCACTCCATTATCTTCGCGGATATTTTATCACAAGATATATTAATTAAACAATTGTCAATTAGTTCAAAACTTTTTTATTATTTTATGTTTTTTTGACACTTTTTTCAAAGTATTGGACATTTTGTTTAATCCTACAAGATCTCTAATGCTTTAAAACACTAAGTTTATCGCAGGTGAGCTTTTCCTCAGTCTTTCCCTTGTATTATAATTTCCCATAGTGTTTTATGAACTCTGTTAAGGAAAAAATGAGGGTAATTAAGAGCAATACCAATGTGCAAAATACACAAAAAAGTTCTTTTATATGAGCGTATTTAGATAAAAATGGACGAAGCATGGTATAAATGATATAATTAAAATGAATGATGGAATAATAAGAAATGGGAGAAACTGTTATGGGATTGTTATATGCAATATTTTCAATTTTTATCACGCTATTTTTCCCAAAGCAAATTACGGATGTGATTTGTTATGGAAGACATCGTGATAGAGAAAATATAAAGAGTAAAAAAATATATTGTCTTATATATGTTTTTTGGACATTCTTTTTTGGTTTGTTTTGTCTTATGATGGGTTCGGCATCAGGTGTAAATAATACATTTGATAGAGTTTTGGATTATTATGGATTGAATTTTGGCGAATATGATTATTTTGAGGCGGCGTCCATATATGACGAGCATGATTATAAACATGAAGGTGATTTCACTCTTGTATACTATATCAGAAAAAATGAAGATAATTTAGATGATTTAATTAAACAAATTGTTCAAGAAAATAATTCTATATACAAAAGATATCAGCTCAATGAAATTGACGTGGTATATGAAACGAACGGTATTTATTACATATGTGAAAAGGGGAGGTGATTGCAAAGGTAGTAGTAGAAAACGATGGATTGTTAAAAAAAATAAGTTATTAATGGAGTAGAGAAAAATTAGAACAAAATTCAATGGACATCTTGCGACTCCTTTACTCCAGCCATCGGAATTATTACGGTCAAAATATGCTTCCGCTCTCTTCAGATCAAATAGGATCTCTGTCTTCTTTCCCTGTGACATTCTTAAGTTCAGCTTAATCTTGTCTGCAGTTGATTTTTTCAGATTTATCCGCATTTCCGTTTCATAAACACAGCCACTCCGAAGTTCTTTTTTCTCGTCTTCTTTTATCAGAATGTCCGCTTCTTCCTGCTAATTCTTCCGGAGATTCTGTAATTCTTTTACAGGAATAAACTTTAATGTATTATCTTCTGCTAATACTGCCTCTCTCGGAATGTTATAGAATCCGCACCAGCCTTCTTGATATGTCGGACCCCAGTCTTTCCAAAATGGCATCCAATCCCATGCATTCTCCCATCCTACCAGATAAACACTGGTACGCTCTTTTCCTCCCATCGGAGAGAACATCAACACATTATTATAACAGAACATTTACACAAGCTCTAGTTTCATTTTTCGCTTTGTTATATCTTTATGTATCTTTAAACGCCCAAATTAGAAATATTACTCTTCTTCACTCTTCTTCAACTTCGAATAATAACTATCCGCAGTATAAAGCGCCGCCACCGGATTATGCCCCAATACACGGTCTTTCGTCACTGCTGTCGTAGTCAGTGCCTCGGAATATTTGTAAAACAGACTGTCATGCCCCACACAAAGTCCGACCACAACATTCAGGTCCGTCTTCGCCTTGTTCAGAAGCTTTGCCTGCAGGATCGGATTACACATATTCACACCGACACCTTCGCAGCATTCCGGGATGCCGACCGATGTCTTCTTCTGTGTTCCGGCTTTACAGCCGACACCATACACCTCAAAGCCATGTCTGCGCAGGATATCTGCCAGGATACGGCTTTCTTTCAACAATCCGACACAGGTTGCGATCCCGATCTTTTTCGCATTAATCTTCTTTGCAAAATCCATGATTTCTTCGACACGGGTATGTTTGCAGTAATTCTCATACTCTACTTCAGCTGCAGCGATTGTTACTTTGCGGTTCTCGTCTTCATTGTAGCATTCCATAGCTTCATTTAGAACTTCTTCATCCATGTGTGTTGTCAGACAGAAATCCGGATAGGTTTTATCCATTTTGTTGCAGTTTTTTACTGCGCAGTCGATACAGGACATGTCTTCTTTTTTCATTTTTTCATTCTCCTTTTGTATACCTTGGTATCTACAGAGGCCTGCCACTGGCAGATTCTCTAGATTAAGCTTTACTTTGTAAAATATCCGCTATTTACTTCATAATAACAAATACTTATACTACAGACAATGGTTTTCCGTTTTTATTTTCTTATTTTTTGTAGTTCTTTTCTATGAGAAACGTTCCCCGATTCAGGGTTGATTTGTCATGAATTGTCGATTCTGATTTTTGAAAAATTATTGAAAATTATCTTTTTAAACTTGAAGATATATAACAGTCTCTCTGATAGACCATCATCTTTGGATTTATACTATCATGTATAGGTTATTTCGTCAATCAAAACATTTATCCACTTCCCTCATTTCAATCCCAGCTCTTTCAATACCTCAGCCGAATACCAGCTACATGGAAGCCAATAAACCATGCAACAGCGGTTCTTTTATTCGCCAGTATAT
>ERZ779937.609-NODE-609-length-13550-cov-3.050241_pt1 | contig 13550 bp, 17 predicted proteins | sample MGYA00511185_ERZ779937 | MGnify/ENA primary metagenome ERZ779937 (study PRJEB29588, sample SAMEA2147216) | human gut metagenome | biome: human gut; feature: human-associated habitat; material: faeces | place: Denmark | collected 2008/2010 ... | reverse complement strand
CAGCAAACATACGAAGGAAAAATTATCCGGATTTCCTGAAACTTTTTTGTAATACACTGAATGACAGATGTGTTACAAAGCATGTTTTCATAACGGAGGACACGGAAGGAAAAAGACAGATACATTATAATATTCGCACGCGCGTATAAGGACGGAAAAAGGAAGGGACCCATACGAAAACAGCAGACGGAAAACAAGAAAAGACGGAAAAACGGAAGGCAAACTTGCAAACTTGCAAAACTTGCAGCATCTCCACACACACTAAAAAACAAAACTACCATTTAAGACAAGAACGAAATCAAAGACAATAAATAAGTAAATTCTATAATTCTCTTTATACAAAAAGACAGACCTGTTTTATTCCTCCATTTACAAATAAAAAACTATCCACCTATCAGATGATCCATTAAAAAGACGTATCTTTGCCATTCATTATTTTTAATGCTAACATGAAATACGGAGTAACAAAAAATACATTACTTATTACAGCAGGCATAGTTTGGCTCTTAGCCGGTATCAACATCTTACGTATTGGAATAAGTTGCTGGATAAACGATTCTCATTATTGGTTCTTCAAAGTCTGTGAAGCTACCATAGTATTTCTGTTATTCTTTGGTCTGATATTTCATAAACTTTACAAGAAACATACTCATCGCATATCTCAAAAGAAAGCCAAGAATTGTCCATTCTCTTTCTTCGATGTAAAAGGGTGGATTATCATGGCATTCATGATTACCATAGGTATTTTAACACGCACCCTGCATTTACTACCGGAAGCATTCATTGCTGTATTTTATACAGGATTGTCAGTAGCCCTAATTACAACTGGTACCCGATTTATATGGTACTGGTGGAGAAACAGGCATCTACTAGTCTGATAAGTCATTCGGTCTACAGGGATTTCCACGACGGATGCTATTTTTCCCTCGCACGATGGCAGCGAAACCTCCCCAAAAGAAACGACAGTATCACCAATCACTCTTTCAAATCGCATGTTTCAAGAAATCTACAGGCTACCATACAGGTTGATACCACTAGCAGAGTGAATCGAAGAAAATCATATCATGCTACGCTAAGGTTTCCGCATCGAGCAGATTAATCATACCTGATTGCAAATTGTTATAAGCTCCCGAACAGTTGTTGTCATTGTATGGATTCCTCAACATACAGTTCGGCAACCTCAATGCGGCATACATCTACACCGGTAAACTCCACAATACACTCGCCCACAACCTGCGTTATCCTTGCGCGAAGAAGTAAACCACAAGTATCTTACCTTTTCAGCCGGATAGTCGAAATCACCCCGGTTCTCTCCACTTCCTAGCTTTTCGGGTATTATCAACTGTTCTGTTTCTAGCGTAGAAATATCATTAAGAAAACATACTGCCACGCTGAACAACGGAAAGAGCAATAGTTAAATAATAAATAACCTTTTCATCTTCTATCATTTTTTTATTGGTTGTTACATTCTTCATCTGTCACAACATGGGATGGAGATAAAATAGCACTACCGTAACGACGGTTCAACAGTTCTGATTATGTAGAATCAACACAAGACGATGAGCCAACTGGTTAAATCAAACTAATAAAAAACAATCGCCGCAGAAATAAATGTATAACTCCCTGCGGCAATTGTTTTATTGTAATATCCAAGCACATCGATCTATCAATTGTTTTTTACTATCATTGGCACGTACTTCTATTTCATTCCTTCCTTTTCTGAGAGGGACATCCTTGAACAAACAAACTTTCAAACTGTCTGGTTTCATCTTTCCACACTGACAGTCATTCACGATCAATATCACTTCTTCTACATTCGAAAAAACCTGTACATCAACGAGTGGCTTCACTCGATTCACATTACGACGCCCCGCGATATAAATCATAGGTTCCGGATTCCAATTGGCCCGATAAAAATAATAAGCATCCTTTTTAATCTTGCGATCATGGGTTACCAGCCCTTTGTCATTAATGCCCAGACGATCACCTTCCGTACGATGAGCCGCACCGAAATCAAACATATTCCACACAAAACTAGCCCACACATACGGACGTTCGTTTATTATTTTCCAATTCTGAATGTGATATTCTGTTTGCCAATTCTCTGGATGCCACCAACTTCCGGGAACAGTTTGTACCAATGAATCCTGCTGATGATAGATACTAGCACCCGCACCATATTCGCTGATGGCAATTTTCATTTCGGGATGGTTCTTATGAGTAGCATCCAACCATGTGGCAAGCGTAGCCGGCGTAGCCCCATACCATCCGTCATAGCGATTCCAAGCTATATGATCAGTAATGAAATTCAACGCACCCTCCTGATTACTTGCAGAAGTAGTAGGACGAGTAGGATCCTCTTGATGCGCTATAGCATTCAACTCCTTTATATACTCTACAGGATTGTCTCCCTGCTCTTTTAATTCATTGAACAACCCCCAAAAACAGATACTAGGATGATTGTAATGCTGGCGTATCATCTCTTTCAACTGCTCTTTACCATTTTCACGGAAAGAAGGCTGATCAACAAAACCTTTATCAGCGTATCCTCCCGGCCCCACAAATGGAATCTCAGCCCAAGTAACAATACCATGTTTATCCATTAAATCATACATATAGGTAGCTTGCGGATAATGTGCCAGACGAACAGCATTCACCCCCATATCAAGCATGATACGAGTATCTTCCTCGTGATGCACCGGACAAAGAGCATTACCCACTTCCGCCTTCTCCTGATGACGGCATACACCATGCAGCGGCAAGTGTTTTCCATTCAAGAAAAAACCTTTATCGGGATCCGTGACGTAATAACGTAACCCTAACGGCTGTTCCACTTTGTCCAATTCTTTTCCGTCTTTAATCAAAGTCAACACCGCCTGATACATGAACGGATCCTGCATACCGTTCCAAAGACGCGGATTCTTCAGTATGAACCCTATATCCTCTACCTGTACATCTGTATGAGGAATCATACTTACTTCCTTCTCCGTTTCATACACAGTTTTTTTCCCGTCATTAACCTGCAACCGGAGCACTACTTTCCGGAGTTCTCCCGTTCCATTAGAAAGATTTACGCGTGCACAAATAGTTGCCTGTTTATCCGTAACCTGTTGCTGTATGAGATAAACCCCAGACGATGCATAATCTAACGGAGAAATACACAGGTTATCAGTCAGCAACAGATGTACATCCCGATAAATGCCACCATAAAAATTAAAATCACCGACCAATGGCATTACATCCAACTGCTCGCCATTATTGACACGTACCAGCAATGCATTCTCTTTTCCATATTCCACTTTATCGGTTATCTCGAAGACAAAAGCTCCATAGCCTCCCCGATGCTCACCTATATGTTTACCATTTACAAAGACATTGCTCACGCAATTCGCTCCCTCGAAACGTAAAAAAAGCCGCTTGCCTTGCCACTCGGGACGGATGAATATCTTTTTAGTATAATTACCTATTCCCCGCTTGTAATCGTGCTTACCACTCAAGGCATCCTGCGCATTCCAAGTATGAGGCAAGTCTACCCTACGTGCAGCACTAGCATTTACTTGATGGGAAAAACGGAAACTCCAATCCTGATTGATAAGCTTATCTTCTCTTTGTGCCAACACCTGCATGCTGAAAGCTGCGGCAAATAATACGGTGAAAGTTCTTCTGAGGTTTTTCATATGTATTTTTATTATTATACTTTGATTTATGTTCCAACAGCAAAAATAGATAAAAAACTTGAGAGACCAACTAAAACACAGAAGAATAGTTGAATACAAAGAAGATAAAAGTCAAAACCGCCGTGAATAACTTTTCTTCTGATATTCACAGCGGCATATATTATAAGCAAAATAATAAATCAACACATATCCTCTCAGAGATTTTTCCAAGCATTTCTTAATAATATTTCGTATAGAAGCATGCTAAAAAATACCGATATAATTACAAATATAAAATCCAACGATATATTATCTTATTATTTTACATTTAGCTTATAACCAATAGAGAGGGTTAAACTGTTATAATTTACACCTATATTATCATTTTTAGATTCTTTCCCAAGTGACATTTCATATTGAAGCTTAACCGTCCACCTCCGATTTTCAAGACCTACAGCGGATGCCATTCCCCAGTCGAAATTTCTCGCATGCTGATATAGAAACTGGTTGCTACCACCCTCCGCACTTTCTCCCACACCAGGATATCCTTCAATCCAACCGGAAGAAGGCATAGTTAGATAATATGGATTGCTGTCAATATGATTTTTGATACAATATCCTATATATGGTCCTATCTCAAAGAAAAATTTAGTGGAATTGTTGCTATGGATAGAGAATTTAGCTAAAATAGGAACTTGTAAAAAATGCCTTGTCTGAGAAACATTTTCTATCCATGTAGCATCTCCATTACTATATGTTCCGCCATTATTCACAGAGTATCCTCTAAAAGTATAATATAATCCCGACTTCATAGAGAACACATTATTAACATTATAATCTGCAGATATTCCTAAACGAGTGGATGGACGCCAACATTCTCCATATCCAGTTCTTTGTATTGCAGATAACCCTGCTTCGGTTGCCCATGTAACACGCTGAGCATTAGCCCACATGCTACAAGAAAAAACAACAGCAAATAATAATACTTTTTTCATTGAAAAATAAATTAAAGTTAGTAATTCTATAGTTTATACTATCGTGTCGCTATAATCTTTTTCATCATAATAACTTCATTTTTTGACAGAATGACAACAAAGTTCCGTTTTACCCCCATCCATGAAATCATTTTTATTTCAAACTAACATTTTACCAAACCAATAAAATTGAATGTAAGTACGATATAGCGATGACTGATCCGCTAAAAAACAATACAATGGAAACAAGCAATAAGTATTGTTTCAGGCTTACAAAAGAAGAAGCCATTTTAAATTAACACATTGAATGCATGATTTTTTATATATTTCCACATCAACAACAATTCATCTTGGTACACAATAAAAAAGGAGCCACCCAATGAACTAAAGCCATCGACAAACTAAGGTCAGAATATCCTCTTGACTTATTATTGAAGTTGAGAAAGATGATTCTGTCTGTATTCTATTATCATCTGAAATACCTGAAACAAACAATAAATATGCCATGAAGAAAAAACATAAAGCCTATCGTCACATAACTGCGGAAAATATATCTATCTCCATTTTGCAAAATCATACTATTCCAAAACATTCATTTGTGGATCATCCGCTCCAATCCATTAGCAAGCAGTGCCTGGGAACAGGCAATATTCCGGTGAATAAATCTGAGTCAGTAGATTTTTATTGGGAGTAATTTTTACCCTCATACAGTATTGCATGAGAAAAAAAAGTTCCGGTTATGCTTTGACAGAATACCTATACTTGAATGGTTCAAGATGAAATTCAAAGAGTACAAAAAGAGGAAAAACAGACCGAAAAGAGGATTAAGAACATAATATTCAATAACAAAAAAAAATAAAAATGCAATTTTGACAGTCAATAAATTGCATTTTTATTTCTATTTTTGTGGTTATCTGCGAGGCTGAATAATAATATAAATTTAACAAGATGTCATGAAAAAGAAAATGATTATTATATTTTTAAGTACAAGCATATCGCTACTATTTTCTTCATGTTCAACTATACTAGAAATTATAACAGGAGATAGACAGTGTATATATCCTAATTGCACAGAACGGGCTACCAGCAACTCAGCTTATTGCTCATATCACAAACCGTACTACTTAAAATAAACATTTATCTACGTAATTAACACGTTGAAAAAGATTTAAAATGCCTTATTTCAAAATATTTTCAGGTATTTGAGGGAATAGAGTTACATCTCCATTCACTACGTATTCCGTACCCTCTTCTTGCATTTGCATCGTAGGAGCAAGTGCAATATCTGAACGTATGTTTACAAACTTTGATAGTTGGTCCCAATCCACACCTAAATACTTATTTAGAATACTATATATTGCAGAAGAAGGACCTATCAAATTAAATTTATGACTTGATGCAGAAATATTTTCATTAGTTAGTTTGCCATCTTCGTCTGTTTTATAGGTTAATGTCAGAAATGGCATTGTTTCATATGAGAGGTTGGGATTATTATTTTTCTCGACAGAGAATTTATAACACCCCTTACTTATAAGATTCTCATCTATTTTATGCTCTAAATAGTTGTATGTAAAAAAGCAACATTCCTTAGCTTCATTATTTTTCAAATAAACATTTATCTCACTCATAAAATTTTTTATCTAAATGAAAAGGTGTAATTTCAAACTTTTCATCATTGCAACTTGTCATACAAAACACACTTAGTAAGACAACAATAAAAGCATTTTTTACTTTCATGATATAATTACTTATTAAAAACAAAAATACCCAATCTTACATATAAGGAGATGTAAAATTGGGTATTTACTCTATAATCTACTAATAATCAACATTTTGCGGTATTTACGGAACTAACAAATTTTGAAATAACTCGTAATATTCAGCATGTTATGAAGCTTCTCCGAAAAAAGCCCTCGGTTTTGTACCTACATAATTTCTATGTTCTTTTAATAGGCATTTACCTTATTCCGACAGTTTAAAGATATTTATTTTTTAATGAAATATCAAATGAATCACTTATAAATATTAAATATTTTCCTGTTTACATGAAGTTATTCTAATATTTTGTGTATGTCTGTAATAATTGAGTTTGGAAATAACTTTAAATATTTACTACAATGCAATCTTTATTCAAACAATTAAAGATAGAAAAGGTCTATGAACTTCTTTTTCCAGAGAAAAAGAAAGGATTGGCTGTTATCTGGTTATATGAACGGATGAAGAATGGAGAATTTAAGCATGAAATTTTTAAGGAGAAAGATATACATCATGCTTTTGAAGCAGTAAGTCTTATCAAAGGTGAACCTGTAAGATTACAATGGGTAACTTATACCGCATACATTCTAGAGTTATAGGAATTTTATTTTATCTATAATGATGAAAGCCAAACCTATATGTTTACCGATTTTGGTTTTCAGGTATGTGATAAGATATACCATCTGATATCTCAGCATTTTAATCCTACTTTTATAGAAATAACTTGTGCGGAACTGCATGAAAAACTTGAAGTTGCTGCTACAGAAGAGCAAATAAAAAATTGGCTTACAGTAGTAAACTTGTTTAAGCCCCAAACTCTTTTACTGGAGCAAGTCAACTATCTTAATCAGCAGATTGACCGTTCTGTAACAGCCTTAAGTGAAAAAGTCAAAAGACATAAAGAAACTTTGCTCGTGGCTTTACAGGAAATAGAAAAGCAAATAGATGCCATACGTCAGCAAAATAGGGAATTAAGAGCAGCCTTCCGAGAAACTGACCTGATGAATGATATTCTTATTTCGCATCCAGTACGCGATGACAGTGAAGAAGTAGACGATCTCATAAGCGAAGCCATCTCATATTTTGAAGGCATTCATTTCCGTTTAGCAATGGTAGACTCACGTATTGATAAAATACAGCCTAAAATAAAACAGTTTTTTGCCTCTCTCAACCGTGACATATTTAATACAAAAGTAGAGAAGTTCTTGTATTTCCTGCTCGAAAAAAGCCAGATTACAGATAAACAAATACAGTTTCCAATTCCCTATAACGGAACAAGTAAGCCCTCAAATTAGGGCTTAAAAATGCTATCTATATCTTTGTTGGAAATCAACATTCAACAATTATGTATAGCAGTGAAGATCTTGAAAGATTTTATTTTCAGTACCAAACAGAGGCCGTTCCTCATGGAGTGTCTATTCAGTCATTCTGTTTAAAGAATAACGTTCCTTACAACCTTTTTCATAAATGGTACAAGGATACCCGCAAAAAAATAGTGGAAGTTCAGGTGGATGGTGTTCCCTCGGGCCCAACATCGGAGTCCGTTCCGTCTTCTCCTTCAGTGGAAAACCCGGTCAAGAAGGACATTCCTTCCCCGCATGCAGGGAACAATCACGGGAATCCGTGCCAAGGTCCGCGTGTGCTTCCCGTGCGTATATCCGTGGAGCTAACTTTGAGCAATGGCCTGCATATCCTCCAAAAAGATCTGGATTATCCGGGTCTGTACCGTCTGATCCAAAAGCTGGAGGTCCTATGTTGAGTGTGACGGGCATGAACCGCTTCTATTACCTGCGTGGCTTTACAGACATGCGTTGTAAGCATTCCCGTGTGCTGTCCGTCATCCGTGAACAGTTGCACCGTGAGCCCTCAGACGGTGACATTTATATCGTGATGTCTAAAGACCGGCGTATCGTTCGCCTGTTCGCCTATGATAACCGTTCGTATAGTCTTTTCGAGAAAAAGTTTGTTTCGGGCTATCAGTTTATGCGTATAATTAAGGATGACGAAGGTAACGAGGTTGCCTACCGGATAGACTGGAAGGACGTGGTCCTCCTGTTGGAGAATCCCGTAATTAAATCGTTAAAAAATAAGATAATTATGTTCCGTATTTATATGGTTATATCAAGTTCTTTTTGTATATTTATATCACAAAAAGCAGGATATGGATACGGACGAATTACGACAGTTTATAGTTCAGAAACGCGAGCTTCTGTCTCGGGAGACCTTCTCGCGTCGTGCTTTTAACCGCTGTGAGAATATGTCCGATGAAATGAAAAACCGCTATGTGGAATACCTTATCGAGCGTCTGGAGAACGCTGAGTTGGATAACCGGGCGATGAAACTGGTTCTGGAGGATCTGACAAAAGAGTTATCCCGCTCCAACCGGATGCTGGAAAAATTAAATGAGTCGCAATCCCTTCTTGAGGAAGAACGCAAATCGCGTAAATCGCTGGAACAGGAGATTACAAAACTGAAGGAGCAACTCAAATCCGCCCGCAAGCAGCGTTTCGGATCGAAGAAACAGTCCGTAAAGAAGGATGATTCCGGTAGTGATGATGATCCGGTTGACCGTGAGAATGAGAAAGATGGCTTTGATGGTACGGACGAATCGTTGGATACCCGTTCCATACCGGAGTCGGAAACACAGGAATCCCACCCCTCCTCTCCGAATCCGAGGGATCTCTGCAACCGTCCGGACACCTATCGTACCATGGGCGTTAACGGAACTCCTGTCAGGCACTTGTCGGATCTCTCCAAGGTTCCCGGGCGTATCCTTGACCGCAAGATGGTGAAGACCTTCCGTCTGGACATCTGCCTTGTAGAGGAACAGTTCGAGATGGTGCAGTACGTGGAGAAGGGCCGCAAGCCACGTTGGGGTTATTTTCCCAAGGAAGGACACCCGCAGGTGGTGACCAGGTTTGACGGCACCAAGATCAGCCCCGGTTTCCTTCAGGCCATCGCCTATGAGGTATACGTGAAGAACGTGACCTTCGGCCTGCTGCACCAATGGCTAGTGGATATGGGCATGACCGTCTCGGAGAACACCTTGCGCAACTGGCTGAAGAAAGGCAGGAAATACCTCGACCGTATGGTGGTGGAACTTAAGCGTATCGCGCTGGAGAAGGATGCCGTTGTCAATTGTGACGAGACCTGGTGCAAGGTCCGTAAATATGACCGTTACAAGAAATGCTACATGTGGGTCCTGGTGAACAAGGCGGAACGTGTGGTGATCTTCTTCTACGAGGACGGTTCCCGTGGCCGTGAGGTGCTGACGAACTTTTTAGGTGATGCCGAGTTGAAGGCCCTCATGTCGGACGGCTATAACGCTTATGTCTTTATCGGTGACGAGCTGAAAACCCACAGGTATAAGGATACGGACCATCAGGTCTGTCTGTCGCACGTGAGGGCGAAGTTCGTGAAGGCCCGGATGGAAGGTGGCGACAAGAGGGCTGATGTGTTCCTTGACAATATCAACCGTCTCTTCCGTTTTGAAAGGGAGTACGACAGGGAGATGATCACCGACGGGGAACGTACCCGACGACGGCAGGGGTTGCCGACCATGGAGGTGATGATAAATCTGCGGGCGAACCTTTTGCAGGAGTTGAAAAGTGAGGAGGAGCAGAAAAGTTGTTATATGCGGGAGGCCTTGAATTATCTTCACAAGTTTTGGAATGAGGCCTTCACTTATATAAAGGACGGTCGTTATCCGATCTCGAACAATCTGGCGGAACGGGCGGTGCGTCCCTTTACCACCAAACGGAAGAACTCTCTGCACTTCGGAAGTGACGAGGGAGCGGAGATTGCCGCCGTATACCATAGCATAATCAGCACGGTGAAGCTGCAAGGCAGGTCAGCATGGGATTATCTTGGCAAATTTTTTACCGGAATTTTTAACGGTTGCAGAGATTTTTTGAGTCTGACACCACAAAATATAGACTTGGCAGTATGCCAATAGTTAAAAATCAATCGAATTTAATAGCAATTTTTTGTGAGGCATCCATTCTGATGCCTTATAAAAAGGGTACGCTCTAAATTGAGTATTAACGGAACAATTCAATTGGCAGCCCCCCCCTCTTTACTTCTATAGATAGCTGTTTTCACAATTGGTAGAGGCTCTGAAAAGAGGTGCTCATATACAATATGAAGGAGATAAAACACTTTTTCTTTATCTAAATAAATATGTAGATAATCTAACAGTCTATTTCGAACGACATGAGAATATAACTATTATTCCTGCTGGTAGTGAAAACGAACATTATTATTTCGCGCTCTACCATCCTGTATTAAGAAGTAATTATTCCATCGAGCGGTCACCTTTACCCAAAGAAGATATTCTTATTGCCTTATTACTATACAAAGCTTATTATATCGATCATAACATGGAACTAATTTCTGTAAAAAAGTTTGTAGCTCTAATCCGTATGGATATGCCCGACCTTAAAAGCATGTGCAACATTTGCTGATCAAAACAAAAGGCTCCAAAGAACGTTTTACTAAAACAAATGATATCCGTATTGATCAAGAAGTACAACACACATTCAAAAATTTCCATAAGCTGAGATGGATAAATTTGAAAGAAGACGATTTTACTAATCTCCCTGAATTTCAACGTATTACTCGTAAATTTGCAGATTATATTAATCACATAGACGAATGGCTTAAAGAAGAATAAACATGAAGAAATATCCTCGTATTTACAGTCTGTCTACCATTGGTATCATACACCATCAAAAGAATGATTACATTTTTCATCCCTATTGTACTGATTTTATTGGTGATAGTGATTCTGGCAAAAGTATTATAGCCGATTTACTGCAACTTATATTTGTTGGTTCTTCCGTTTTCCGTTCCGCAACCATACCAGTCAAAGACAGACGAGAACCTGATGGTCTCGTTTTGCGGTCGCCTGGCAAATCTTTAGATTATGGATATGCATTTGTTAATATAGAAATAGCCAACGGACAATTTGTTACAGTAAGTGCCTATCTTGAAAGCACTTCTAAAGCCACACGCCCTTTTATTGTACAAGCAGGGCTGACTATTGAACAAGATGATTCTGCCCCATGTCGAAGCCTCTTTATGCCATCGATTTTCAAGATGACGAATGTATCATTCCATTAGATGATATTATTGAATACATGGAGGAAAAAGATTTGGTTTTTAAAGAATGGTAACGCATTTCTTATTTTCACAAAGTACTCTATAAAAATAAAATACTCCCTCTTGACCTCACCGATAAAGATAAAGCATCAAAAGATTATGCAAAAATAATTCAATCATTTTCACGGGGCAAAGAACTTGACACAACAAAAAGTTCCAGTTTATCAGATTTCTTATTTGGACAGGAAAAAGGAAAAGAGTTCATGAATAAATACAAGTCAATTGTAGAAGATATAGAAAAAAATGCAATAGATTATGGAAAAAATAACCATGAAATTACTTTACTGACACAAAAATACTTTCAAGTTAGTGATTTATATAAAATGTTGATTGAAAAAAAGAAAGCGAAAAAACATACCATACTTATCAATATGTGTTTTTACTAAAAGACTATAACGCGAATAAAAAAAGTATCCAAAAGGAATTGTTTGTTTTTTTGCAAGCTATAGAAGATTCATCAGGATTAAAAATATTGGTCCAATACGAGTTAGAAGAGGTCCAAAGAAATCAGAATAAGAAAAAGTCAACATATAAAGAAACAAGTGATATTTATAGTGAATGGTGACAAAAGAAAAGTTTGCTGAGCAGTGCCAACAAAATGATTGAACAATTAAATATTCTTCCTAAAGATTTGGCAAACTATTATGAACAATACAGAATACAAAAAAAGACTATATCTACTATAAAGATTTGAAGGATAAATTGGTTAACTCACATATGATTGATCTTTTTGCAAATTCAGGCTGGAAAGATGGATTAGTTACGGGAAATAGCTTTTACCTCAAAAAGATAAATGAACTACATAACCGTTTATCACAATTGCAAATAGTAGAGCAATTTCATTATATAAGCAATCCTAATTCACTTATACATTGGGCTCTGACGTACGTCTTTATCCTGCCCTCTTCCTTTCTACGGTTAAGTTCTTCCACTTTTTGGGCGTATTCCTCGTTTTTCTATTCAAAGGTCTGTACCGCTTGTTCATATTCTGTCGGTTCGGAGAGCTGCTCCTTTTGCGGTGCTTCGGGTGCTTTGGGAAATTCCCTTGCCGATACGTTATAGTCGAGTTCCTTGATTTCATGCCCTTTCTTGTCCAATTTTTGGAGTGCCGTGTCGTTTCGACTTCCGTAATAGGGTCGGGCAATCACCAGCTTCGGGTCGGATTTCAATAGTTTCTCCGTTTCTTTTGCCACATGTGCTGCGTTCTTGACCCCCAGACATTTGGTACAATGTCTGCACCCATTATGTTCGGCAAAAAGGTTGTAGTTGGCTGCGTTGTGTGCACACGCCTTGCATTCCGTCTTGTCGAACTTGTATTGTTCAAGGTCGGTTGTGTAGTATTTCTCAGAATGTTTCTTGAACAGATTGAGCGTGTAACCGTTCCAATCGTCCCTATTGCCCTGCTTCAGGTGGTTCTCGTACACGTCCTTTTGGATATTGGCTTCATAGGTACTTATTTCCTCAGCCAACGCTGACGGTGATTGTCCCGTTATCCAGCAGTTCACCGATAGGTTCATACAATTCGTTCAGTTTCAAACGTGTATAGATATACTTCTCGCTCCATCCGAAGCGGCTGACGAGTGAGTACATATCGTGTCTGCCCTTTTCAAGCAGGCGTTTGAAGGCTTTCGCTTCCTCGGTGGGGCGTACCTGCTCACGCTGTAAGTTCTCGCTTAGTGACATGTCCTCCGCTTCATCGTCTGTTATATGGTCGTATATGGTTGCCTTTATTGTCTTTGCTCCTGCAAGCAGTGAGGCACGGTAGTGGCGTTCGCCGTAGATGATTTCGTAACCGCCCGCCGTGCGTGGACGTACGGCAATGGTTTGTAAGACCCCATTTCCCGAATGCTGTCCGCAAGTTCCTGCAAGGATGTGTCATTGAACGTCTTGCGGTGATTATCCGCACTTGGGTGTACGGCTGTGATATCAAGGTCTATTTCAGCCGTTGCCGTTGCAAGCGGTGTCTTGGGCATGGTTTGCCCCACCGCTTCGGCAGTTGTGGGTA
>ERZ779937.603-NODE-603-length-13730-cov-2.233492_pt1 | contig 13730 bp, 9 predicted proteins | sample MGYA00511185_ERZ779937 | MGnify/ENA primary metagenome ERZ779937 (study PRJEB29588, sample SAMEA2147216) | human gut metagenome | biome: human gut; feature: human-associated habitat; material: faeces | place: Denmark | collected 2008/2010 ... | reverse complement strand
GACAAGATCGCCGAGGGCAAGGACCAGTGGCGCGAGGACATGCGCACGTTCTATGCCCAACTGGAACCCGAGATCGAGAAGGTGATGAACGAGCGCAACGAGCACCGTGTGGGCGAGCGCCAGCTGGGCGAGGACCCGCAGTCGGGCAAGCCCGTGTCGGTCAAGATCGGTCGCTACGGTCCCGTGGTACAGATAGGCACGGCAGGCGACGAAGAGAAACCGCGCTTCGCCCAGCTGCCAGCAGACAAGTCGCTCAGCACCATCACGCTCGACGAGGCGCTCGAACTCTTCAAGCTCCCGCGCCCACTGGGCACATTCGAGGGATCAGAGGTGACTGTGGGCACAGGACGCTTCGGCCCCTATGTGCGCCACGAGGGCAAGTACGTCAGCATCCCCAAGGGCACGGACCCGCTCTCCATCACGCTCCAGGACGCCATCGTCCTCATCGCCAAAAAGCGGAAGCAGGAGGAGGAGAAACACCTGAAGAAGTTTGACGACGACCTGGAAATCCTCAATGGCCATTGGGGACCGTACATCGCATACAAGGGCAAGAACTACCGCATTCCCAAGAACCAGCGAGAGACGGCCACGGACCTGACGCTGGAGCAGTGTATGGAAATCGTCAACAATGCCCCTGAGCCCAAGGCCAAGGTCCGGAAGAAACGATCGTGAGACCCAAGATCAAGACACCCGACACGCCCTTCGTACCCAGCGACGCGCTGATAGCGTCGTGGGGAGGACGCCGCATCATCTTCATCGGCTACATGGGGGCAGGCAAGACTACCATCGGACGCCAACTGGCCCTCAGTCTGGGCCAGACGTTCTATGACCTCGACTGGTACATAGAGTCGCGGATGAGACGGACGGCGAAGCAGCTCTTTGACGAGCGGGGCGAGGAAGGATTCCGAAAGGTGGAGCACAACATGCTCCATGAGGTCGCCGAGTTTGAGGACGTCGTCATCTCCTGTGGAGGTGGCGCTCCTTGCTTCTACGACAACATGGACTACCTCAACCGCCAGGGAGCCACTGTCTATCTCAAGGCAGAGCCCGACGTGCTCTACGGCCATCTGAAGATGGGACGCGTCGTGCGCCCGCTGCTGCTCAACAAGACGACGGAAGAGGTGCGGGAGTTTATCCACCGCCAACTGGCGGAGCGCGAGTCTTTTTACAACAAGGCCAAATACACCTTCGACGTGTCGCTGCTCGACAACTACGAAAAGATAGAGAGCACCGTCGCCGACCTGCGCAAGATGCTTGGGATAGACCCATAGCAGAGAGAACGAGAGGCAGCGGACAAACAAGAAGCATCAAGACAATTTATCAATCATATTATTAGCCAGTAGAAGAGAGACCAAAGCTGAAATGAAGAAGTGGACAATTGAGGACGCAAAGGAACTGTACAACATCAATGGATGGGGAACTCCCTACTTCAGTGTGAACGAGCGGGGCAACGTCTATGTCACGCCCGAGAAAGACAAGACGCAACAGGTGGATCTCCACGATGTGATGGAGGAACTGGCGCTGCGCGGAGTCACTCCGCCGGTGCTGCTGCGTTTCCCCGACATTCTCGACAACCGTATCGAGGAGACTGCCAAATGTTTCGACCGTGCCCGCGAGGACTATGGGTTTAAGGGCGAAAACTTCATCATCTACCCGATCAAGGTAAACCAGATGCAGCCCGTCGTCGAGGAGATTATCTCTCACGGCCGGAAGTTCAACCTTGGTCTGGAGGCGGGTTCCAAACCCGAATTGCACGCCGTCATCGCCGTCCAGTGCCAAAGCGACTCGCTGATCGTATGCAATGGCTACAAGGACCAAAGCTACATCGAACTGGCGCTGCTGGCACAGAAGATGGGGAAGCGTATCTTCATCGTCGTCGAGAAGCTCAACGAGATCGACACCATCGCCCAGGTGGCACGCCGCATGAAGGTGCGCCCCAATATCGGTATCCGCATCAAACTCGCCAGCAGTGGTTCGGGCAAATGGGCGGAGAGTGGTGGCGACATGTCGAAGTTTGGACTGACGGCCTCGGAGGTCCTCGCCGCACTCGAGAAACTCGAGAAAGCGGGCTTGCAGGACTGTTTGCGCCTCATCCATTTCCATATCGGATCACAGATCACGAAGATCCGCCGCATACAGACTGCCCTCAACGAGGCTGCGGAGTTCTACGCCAACCTCCGCAAGATGGGCTACGACGTAGATTTCGTGGATTGCGGAGGCGGTCTGGGCGTCGATTACGACGGCACACGATCCTCCAATAGCGAGAGTTCCATCAACTACAGCATCCAGGAGTATGTCAACGACTGCGTGGACACGTTTGTCCAGACTGCCGACAAATATGGCATACCCCACCCCAACCTCATCACCGAAAGCGGACGCAACCTCTCTGCCCATCATAGCGTACTCGTCATCGACGTGCTGGAGACGGCCTCGCTGCCCGAGATGCCGGAAGAGTTTGAGGCCAAGGAGAGCGACCACAAACTCGTCAAGGACCTCTATGAGATCTGGGACAACCTCAACCCGCGCACGATGCTGGAGGACTGGCACGACGCGGAACAGATACGCGAGGAGGCTCTGGAATTGTTCTCCCACGGCTTGGTAGATCTGAAGACGCGTGCCGAGATCGAGAGTATGTACTGGAGCGTCTGCCACGAGGTCAACACACTCGCCAAGCAGATGAAGCACGTACCCGACGAGTTGCGCAATATCGACAAGCTGTTGGCCGATAAATATTTCTGCAACTTCTCACTCTTTCAGTCGCTGCCAGATAGCTGGGCCATTGACCAGCTCTTCCCGATCATCCCGATCCAGCGCCTCAACGAGCGTCCTACCCGCAAGTGTACCATCCAGGACATCACCTGCGATAGCGACGGCAAGATCGCCAACTTCGTGACCTACAATCACGTCTCTCACGTGTTGCCGGTCCATAGCCTGCGATCCAAGGAGCCCTACTATCTCGGTGTCTTCCTTGTCGGTGCCTACCAAGAGATTCTCGGTGACCTCCACAACCTATTCGGCGACACCAATGCCGTCCATATCTCCGTCAAGGACGGCAAGTATCGCATCGACCAGGTGTTTGAGGGCGAGACCGTCGAGGAGGTGCTCGACTACGTGCAGTACGACCCGAAGAAACTCGTGCGCCACCTGGAGCAATGGGTGACGAAGAGTGTGCGCACGGGCAAGATTTCGCTGGAGGAGGGCAAGAACTTCCTCTCCAACTACCGCAACGGCCTCTACGGCTACACCTATTTAGAATAGGGGTCAGGGCATAGCGCATACCAAGCAAACGACGAATAAGACCTGTTCTAAAATCACATTCGATTTTGGAACAGGTCTTATTGATATCCCGCCACACTTGGCCAAAGAAAATGGCCAATAAGGAAGAGAACCTAAAAAGTCAGGTTGAAGAGCAAGCGAATGCCCCAACGGTCGATGTTTTCATAGTTGCGATAACTCATGCGGCGAACATAGGTCACGCCAAAGACATTGAAGATATTGTGGACACCAGCCTCCACCTCCCAGTAGGGTGTCTTGTCGATGACGCGGGATCCTTCGGGCAGGCGGAACAACATCGGGTCATCGGGATGCAGGAGCGGATTGTTCTTGCTGGTCAGATCGCCCCACATCGCCTTCACAGAGAAGTATTCGCGCCACTTGAGTTTCTTCAGGAGTGGCAGGCGGTTGAGCAACTTGCCATTCATGTCCCACGACGCACTGACAAACAGCTGGCGGTCGGTGAGAAATTCCATGTTGTTCATCAGATTGAAAGTCACCTCGTTGTCCATGAAAGTCATATTGGCGGGTGGCATGATGAGCAACGGAAACGGCACTTTGTTCCATTGCACGGCTGCATTGGCATGGAAATCGACAAATCCCCATGACCCTAACCATTGGCGCTTATAGAGTTTGAGTTCGGTCAGATTGAGCTGATACTGTCCTCCAAGCACGCCGCTCACACCCATCGTATGGGTCAGCGAAAGGTCGGGATGGTCAAGATTGACGGGCCAGCGATGCTGCTTCGTATTGACAAAGGTCTGTCCCGGACAGAAGCGGATGCCAGCCGATAGTTCGGTGGTGCGAATCTTGAAGACCTCGGGAGCGCCATTGACGGGCTGGAAATGGAGTTCTCCAGCCACCTCGTTGCTCTCCGCCTTCATTCCAGCGTTGACGCTCAGTCCCCAGTCGGACTCATAGACAAAGGAGAGTTGCTGACGGTCGTAGAAGTACATCTGGCGCACGTCCTGCGTGCGGAAGGACATGAAGACGTTGTCCTTGTTGTTGACCAGGTATTTGTCCGAGGGCGACATTACATCCCGCTCCGAGGAGAAAACGAGATTGCGCATCGGATATTCGAAGGGCGAGTTTTCCTTCTTGTTGAAGGCGTAGGTCACCTCCGAACCATAATACCAGCGGTTGGACCGCGTGCCATAGGCGCCATAGCCCTTCCAAAAGAGATGGGGATTGAGGGCCGCCATCGTTCGGGCCGACCCGCGGAAGCGGTAGCCATCCACGAAGTTGTGGGAAATGATGGTATTGACCGGACCAATATCCACCTTACTCTTCTCTCCCGTGGGACTTGTCTCGATGAAGTTTTCGGCAAACGCCTTGACGCCCACCATGATGACGCCAAAGCCCTTGGAGCGACGGATGCGATCAACGAGTCCGTCGATGTTCTGCTCGCTCTTGGTCAGTTCGACAGGGCGCTCCCGCTGCCAGAACTCCTCATCGCGGATGCGGGCGTTGGCCTCCTCAATGGTACGGGCCTTACCACGGAGCAGCGATCGCGGAATGTCGTCAAACTTATATTCGGCGAGACGGGTCGTGCGTGTCACCAAGGCGTTGGGAAGCAAGGCCGGAAAACTCATCTCCGCCCACATGTCATCATGGGTCAGCACCCACTCGCCGTTGTCCAACTGCGAGAACTGCTGCTCGATGCGCATGGATTTCACCCAGTTGACATCGCTCTTCTTGGGAATATTGAGCACACATTGCTTCACGTGGAGCGTGGAATCCTTCAGGACGTAAAGGTCGCCTGTGAAACCGAAGTCCTGCTGGTTGGCAGGATAGAAACGGAGGTGATAGCAACTGTCGCCCGCCACCTGCACCGTGTCCTGTATATAGAAATGGTAGAAACTGATGGCCGTGCGGCCGATAGGACTTGGGAAGGGATACTGCATGAGGCGGATGTGGTCGTCATAGAGGTTCACGTCCGTGAAGACCTCCTTGAGCATGGTGTTGATCATCTCACCCGTCTGCAGGAGTTTGTTGAGCCCCTGAGAGTGCTGTCCCACGATCATGTCGCGCACCTTTCTGGGGTCTTTGCTATAGAGGTGGTGGGTCACCACCTCGCTCATCGTCAGTGGCAGGACGTACTTCCCATTGTAGTCCGACTTCTCCACGCCCTCGCTATACCATTTGCCTGGAGTCAGCTTCGTCGTGTCAATATCGTTGCGGGCCAGCGTGATCTTCTGATACTTCGTAAACTGGTAGAAGGGATGGTTCTCCAGGTCCGAGAGTTTCTTGGCCTCGATGATGCGACGCATCAAGGCCACGGCCGGATTCTCCTTGCGGTTGTAGCGCTTGCGCCTTCCGCGCACTTCCACTTCCGCCATGTTGGTCGTCTCCGACTTGATCTTGATGGTCAGCACGGAGGTGTTGTCCCTCACCTTTACCATCTCCGCCTTGTAGCCGACGCTACTGGTCACCAGCACATGGCCCGGACGGCGTTCGATGGTGAAGTGGCCGTCGGCGTCGCTCTGGACATGGTGGTTCGTTCCCTCATAGCCCACATTGGCGTAGGGCACAGGGTAGCCGTCCTCGGCATCGAGGACCTGTCCCGTGATCTGTGCCCGCAGCTGGACGACAACCAATTGCAATAAGACAAGGATGGCAAACTTTATACTCGTTTTTTTATCCCTCATACTCATTTTTGTGAATCTTCATTATAAGATAATAAGCTATGGGTGCAAAGGTATGGAATAAAATCGGAATGAAGTAAACTGAGAGCTGTTATTTAGTTTTCTTTGACACCCCTTGCCTGCCCCCTATTGGTTAGGCTCATCATCTGCATATTATAAGAAAAGGAGAAAATGAAAAGTTAAGAGAGGTTAACGTCCGTAACAAACACGCCATAGAATCGTCTTGGTTATAGAAAGGAAATGAAAGAAGTCAGTTTTCGGAACGATGTGCTTCCGCTGAAGAACGTACTCTTCAGGCTTGCCCTTCGCATAACGACGAATCGCGAGGAAGCGGAGGATGTCGTGCAAGAGACATTGATGCGAGTCTGGGACAAGCGTGCGGAATGGGATGCGATAGACTCCATGGAGGCTTTCGCCTTATCCGTCTGTCGCAATCTCTCAATCGACTTCACCAAGCGAAAAGGCCGCCATGACGCCTCGCTCGACGATGCGGGAGTGTCTCCCCAGGCTGCCGACCAGCACAATCCTTTCGAGCAGGCGGACCAAAGCAACCGCGTCCGCCTCGTCAGGCAGATCATCGACACCCTGCCGGAGAAGCAACGCTCCTGTATCCAGCTGCGCGACTTCGAGGGGAAGAGCTACAAGGAAGTGGCCGAGGTGATGGGCATCAGCGAGAGTCAGGTCAAGGTGAACATCTTTCGTGCGCGCCAGGCCGTCAAAACAAAATTTGAACAATTGGACCAATATGGACTATAAGTATATAGAGCAACTACTGGAGCGCTATTGGCGCTGCGAGACGACCCTCCAAGAGGAGGAGATCTTGCGTTCGTTCTTCTCTCAGGAGGACGTGCCTGTGGCGTTGCTGGCCTACCGCGACCTCTTTGTCGCCCAGCGCGAAGAGACGAAGCAGGAAGTGCTCGACGAGAGTTTCGACGAGCGCATGCTTGCCATGGTCGATGAGCAGAAGCCCGTCAAGCCCATTGTCATCACGATGCGCCAGCGCCTCATGCCGCTCTTCAAGGCTGCAGCGGTCGTAGCCATCATCCTCACGCTGGGCAACGCCGCCCAGATAGCCTTCGAACCAACGGACGGCACCTCTCCCGAGGAGGTGATGGCAGGCTACAACAAGGCTCACAAGGGTCCGTCCGTGGCCAAGGCCGACACCACCAAGACCGACTCTATCGGCAAGGACCCGCTGGCTTCCTCGACGATGATTCGGTAGAGTAAAACAGAATTTTCAATGCTATATCATAAATAAATCAAAGTAAAACAAAAAGCGAGGCTGTGAAGTTTCAATTCTCTCAATTTTTTTCATGGAACATAACTAACGATGAAGAACCGCCACAGAAAATGTGGCGGTTCTTTCATGTTGGACAGACAAAGCTTTCAATGCGGAGATTTGGCTATGCTACCAGAAGCTGATGCAAAAACGGGCATAGTATTTATGAATTTCGGAAAATAGTGTTTTTTAGCTTTTGTCATGGCGGCGATTTCGCTGAAAATGACTAACTTTGCCGACGGGAAACAACTATAAGAATTTGTTTTGTTCAATAAATTATGCTGAACCTTAAAAAGAAACTTTTCACAATTGCGCTCTCTCTGTTCTGTGCAGGACAGTTGATGGCCGTGCCCGCACTGCCGGGCAAGATGGTTGCGAAGCAGGCTGATGGTACCATGATTACCATTCAGAAGCTGGGCGACGAGCACTACCACATGACGGTGACCGAGGATGGTTATCCGCTGAAGTACAATTTTGCTACCAACAACTACGAGTATGCCGAGCTTACGGAGCAGGGGTTGGTCAGCAGCAACATCGTTGCCATGCCGGTGGGCCAGCGCGACGCACGCGCCAAGGCTTACCTGCAGAAGCTCGACAAGGAGGTCATGATGCAGCTCGCCGAGAAGCAGTTCTCAGCCGCCAAGGTCAACGCCCTTCAGAGCGTCGCTGCCAAGAAGTTCAATGCCAACGGCCCGAAGCGTGTGAGAATCAGCGACGTGCCGACGACTGGCAAGCAGAAGGTGCTCAACATCCTCGTGGAGTTCTCCAACTGCAAGTTCTCCATGAGCGACCCGAAAGCATACTACGACCGCTTCTTCCACGAGAAGGGTTTCAACGAGAACGGTTGCTACGGTTCTGTCCACGACTACTACTATGAGGGATCAGGCCACAACTACGACCCGGACATCGACTGCTACGGTCCTATCCAGGTATCGGGCACCTATCAGAGCTATGCCGGTAGCGAGGGTACAGAGAACGCATACAAGATGGTCCAGGAGGCCTGCAAGCTCCTGCATCAGCAGGGTGTGGACCTCTCTCCGTATGACACCGATGGTGACGGCGTGGTCGATAACGTCTATGTCATCTATGCTGGCTACGGCCAGGCCGACTCCAACAAGCCCAACACCATCTGGCCGCACAGCTGGAACCTCTCCACCATCGGTGCAGACATCCAGTTGGGCAACGTGAAGATCGACCGCTACGCCACCTCTCAGGAGATCAACGGTCAGTCCAACAAGCCGGTGGGTATCGGTACGTTCGTCCATGAGTTTGGCCACGTCCTCGGTCTCGCCGACCACTACAATACGATGAATGCTGCTGCGTCCAACACGCCGGGAGCATGGGACGTGATGTGTGCTGGCTCCTACAATGGCGACCAGAACTGCCCCGCCACCTTCACCGCCTTTGAGCGCTACTCTCTGGATTGGCTCAAGCTCACGGAGCTCAACGCCACCACAGACACCTTCGTCACGGTAACTCCGCTGGAGGACAAGAATGCTGCCTTCCGCGTCAGCATCCCGAACAAGAACTATGAGTACTTCATCATCGAGAACCGCCAGCCGGGCAACTGGTTCCTCACCAACAATCCCGGTGGTGTGATGGAAACCCACATCGCTTACAACCGTAACCAGTGGCAATTCAATACCCTCAACAATGAGAAGAAAAAGAAGCGCTGCCACTGTATAACTGCCGATCAGAGTGAGATCAACTATAGCGTCAACTCTTCACAGCTTTACGGCAACAATGTGAATAACATCACGCGCTTCCCGCTCTATTCTGGCGTCAACCTTGATGATAGCGAGATCTATCGCGTGCTCTTGCACGAGGACGGTACTGCCACCTTCAACTTCCGCCAGCGTACCATCGATGGTGAGTATAAGCCCACCACAGGTCAGTACTACTCACTCGTTCGTTCGGTCGATGAGTTGGCGACGGGTGACTCCGTGATTGTCGTCAATGGCAACAATACGCTCTCTGTAGGTACGACCTTCCGTGATGGCCTTGGCAAGGTGGCTGCCGTCAACGTTGCGCAGGACGGATTGGTTATCGCCAATGGTGACGTCCAGGCTTTCACCGTCCGTAAGAACACGACTAGCTGGGCCCTCAAGGTTGGCAATAGTTATCTGGCTATCAGCCGTGATGGTCTGACCACGACCTCTTCGCTCACCAACGGTCGTTTTGATCTGGCTATCAACAATGGCGAGGCTTCTATCAGCTTCACCGCCAACTATGCTAATCATCTCTTGAGCATCGACGATCAGAACTACCTCACCTCTGTTGTGAGCAGCAACCCCAGTGCGCTCCGTATCTATAAGTTGAATACTGCAGCCGGTATTGAAGGCACTACGGTGGCTCCGGAGCAGCAGTCTGCTGAAAAGGTGGTCTATAACCTCCAGGGACAGCGTGTCAACAGCAATGGTAAGCTCCCGAAGGGTATCTATATCATCAACGGCAAGAAGACGGTTGTGAGATAATCACTCGTCCCTCGCTATATACTATCAAGGCGGAATCCTATGAGGGTTCCGCCTTGATGCTTCTTAACCGTTTCTACGCTTTCCTTGTGTCTATTTCCGCTTCCGTTTGAAGAAGTCTTGCATGACCGCCTTGCAGTCGTTCTCCAGCACGCCCGCAGTGATGGTGGCCCTGGGATGCAGCGCTTGGGGCGCAAAGCGCGAGAAGCCCCGTTTCTCTTCTCCACAGCCATAGACGATGCGTGAGAGCTGTGCCCAGCCGATGGCCCCCGCACACATCACGCAGGGCTCTACGGTGACATAGAGGGTGCATCCCGAGAGATATTTGCCCCCCAGCTGGTTGGCTGCTGCCGTAATGGCGAGCATCTCCGCATGTGCTGTCACGTCGTGGAGCGTCTCCGTCTGGTTGTGCGCGCGCGCTATCACTTTGCCATTGGCTGCGATGACCGCTCCGATGGGGATTTCATTCTCTGATAGTGCCATCTCGGCCTCTTTCAGCGCCAGCCGCATGAAGTATTCGTCCGTCTTTTCCATATCTTTTTCTCCTTATTATATAAGTCCTCATCCATCCGGGTAATTTGCTCCACCACATTTTGTTTCTATAGGGCGATGCCGCCCTCAGAAGCGGTTCACCGTAGAGGCATATACTCGTGAATATAGGACAAAAACAAAGGCGTGCAGCCGAATTACTTCGTTACACGCCTTGATTGAAATGATGATGTTTGAGCCTCTTGTCGGATTCGAACCAACGACCCCGAGATTACAAATCACGTGCTCTGGCCAACTGAGCTAAAGAGGCGGGGTGGGCAAGCGGTTCATATCGCGCTGCTACAACCTACTACCCTTGCTACGTTCCCGTCCTGGGGGATTCGAAGGGAGCTAGCCGTATGAGACTTGCCCGTGTTGACTTCCTTTCGAAAGCGGTTGCAAAGGTACTTGAAATTTCTCGATTGGGCAAAGAAAAAAGGAGGAACTTGTCCTCCTTTTAGTCTTTTTTAGGATTTTATTCCTCCAGCAACTTTTGGATTCTCTCTTCGATAATCGCTACACCACCGAAGGTGTTGGACTCGATATTGAGCACCATGACAGGATCGTGGAGTGAGAGGCGAAGCAGGAACCATCCCTGCTCAAACTCTCCCGTGCAACTGACGCGCACGCCCTCGTAGTTGGGCTCTACGATGTGCCAGTCGGGTTGCTCTGCCACCTTGCTGCGGAGGCGCTCCAGTTTCTCCTTGCCTTCCTCCACGAAGCGCTCCGGATCGAGCTTGATGCGCTTCTCCTTGCTCTCTGCCGGTTTCTTGAGGTCGTGGATCAGGTCGGAGAGTTCCTTGCCCTCATGCTTCATGCGTGCAGCCTCGGTGATGAGCTTTGCCACGAGGTAGGCGCCATCGTCCAAGAAGTAGTTCTCGCGCAGGGCCGCATGTCCTGATGTCTCGATGGCAAGCCAGCACTCCTCGCCCTCGTTGTTGAGGCGTATGGCCTCGTCGATGACGTTTCTGTAGCCACGCTTGAAGCGATGGTGTTTGCCGCCATGCGCCTTGATAAACTCAGCCAGTCCCTCAGAGGTTACGGAGTCGGTGACGATTGTCGTGCCCGGGTGCTCCCTAAGTATTATCGCAGCGATGAGTGCGATGAGCGAGTTGCGGTTGATGGGGTCACCATAGTGGTCCACGATGGCCGAACGGTCCACGTCGGTGTCGAAGATGATACCCAGGTCGGCATGGTGACGGGTGACGGCCCGGCAGATTGCCATCATGGCATCCGTGCTCTCGGGGTTGGGAGCATGGTTGGGGAAGTGTCCGTCCGGATTCAGATAGATACCACCCGAGGTGTCAGCCCCCAGGGGCTTCAGTACCTTCTCGGGGAAGAAACCACCCGATCCGTTGCCCGCATCCACCACGATGTCGAGGCCCGCCAGCGGCTGGTCCCCCTTGTTCACCTCCCCCTTGATGTAGTCGCGGAGCAGCTGGCAGTACTTCTTCATGAAGTCCCACTTGGCCGCCTCGCCCGAGAGGTTCTCTTTTTCATGCTCGCCCTGCTCAGCCATGAGGAGCAGTTCCTTGATGTCCTTTTTGCCAAGGCCGCCTTGTGGAGTGAAGAACTTCAGTCCGTTGCGGTTCCAGGGCAGGTGACTTGCCGTCACCATGATGGCACCATCGACCGGAGACTCGTTGTCGATGGTCGTCATGAACATCGCTGGCGTCGAAGCCAATTCGCAGTCGAAGGCCTTCGCACCGCTGGCTTCCAACCCCTCGATGACGGCATCCTTGACCTGCGTGCTTGAGAGTCGCGGGTCGTGTCCTACGCTGACGCTGATGTGTTGTTTGTTGTTGCGCTTCGAGAGCCATGCTACGAAGCATCGTCCCAGAATGCCCGCCACCTCACTGGTGAGGTTGACGTCTTCTCCCTCGACACCTGCGAGCGCTACGCCACGGATGTCAGAGCCGTTTTGGAGTTTCTTCCAATCTGTCATATTGCCAAAGGTCTTTAATTTTGTTACGTTATATTATGGATGCGAAGATACAACAAGTTTTTGGATTGCTCAAACGATTTGAGTAGTTTTTTCCTTTCTGCTTGTTGTGTCCGCAAACATTTTGCATAGTGTCGGCAGTCTGCTGTCCCTATGGGAAAAGTCAAGGGCTGCGACGGACGGCTTGTCAGCCATGGTCCGTGCAGCCCCTCGTGTCTTTGCGTCTCAGTTATTTATCCTTCTTGCCGAAGATAGAGAAGTGGACGTATCGTTTCGGATGCGCCTTGAGGTTGACAAGCAGGCTGTCGGCATCGCGCATCGTCTGGTTCATGTTGTCATAGAGCGAGGGATCGTTGAGGAACAGACCCAGTGAACCCTCACCTGAGTTGAGTTTCGCCGTCAGTTGGTTTACATGGTCGAGTGCGGTGTTCACCCGTGCCATGGTCCCTTCGACATCCACCCCTTCGAGCTTGCCGTTGAGGTTTGTCATCAGACCATTGGCATTGCCGAGCGTCATGGACAGTCCCGACCGGGCATCGCAGACGAGCTGGTCGCTATGGGTAAGCAATGCCCCCGCCTTGCCTGTCAAGGCCGGCAGGTCACGGTTGAGCGACGCCAGGAGCTGGTTCAGTTCGCGCGTAGAAGTCGTCAGGTCCGACGAGATCTGGTTTACATTGTGCAGCGTTCCCGCAATAGCCGGGTCTGCCAGCAGCACGTTGAGGTTGTGGGCGATGGAGTCCAGTTTTGGGAGCAGGGCCTGCACCTGCGGTACCATCCCCTTGACCGCCTCCATGGCACCGTTGGAGGAATGGCCTGGAATCACGCCATTGGTGGGCAGGTATTGGCTCGAAGTGCCGAGGACGAGGTTCACCTGGATGTTGCCCATCAGATCGCTGACAATCTCCGCCTCCGTTCCTTCGGGAATCTTCATGTCCTTCTCGATGTCGGCCACGACGGTGATGTCGCCCGGTTTGGCATAGTTGTAGGCGATGCTGTGTACCGTACCTACCTTGTATCCATTGGCGTAGATGGGCGTGGAAGCTGACAAGCCGTTGATGTTGTCAAACTTCATCAGATAGGCGTTGGAGGTAGAGAATAGGTTCATCCCTTTGAGAAACTGCATCCCGAAGAAGAGGATGACGATTCCCAGGACGGCCACAAGGGCTATTTTCACTTCGTTGCTAAAATACTTTTTTTCCATGTGTTCTGATTTTCTTTGAGAAGGCTATCTGTGTCGCACTGCCGAGCGGTCGTTGTCAGCGTGTTTACTTCTTCTTCGCATTTTGGAGGAAGGCCGCAATGGCCAGCGAGGTGTTCATCCGCTTGTCGCCATCGAAGGCAATGATGAAGCAGTTGGGGAAGTCTGTGGCCAGCTTTTTCTTCAGTTTGATGATATCGTTGTAGTTGGTGCTGGCGCCGATGGTGTACTTATAGAGGCCGTCCTCTACGAAACTGTCCACCTCTTTGTGGCCTTTGAACTGCTCGCTGTCGTGGTGCAGCTGCCGGTTGATGGCGAAGACCTGAACCTTGAAGACGGGCACCACCCCCTTGATGGCCGCCTGTGCCTCGGGAGGAAGTTGTGGCTGGGGGGG
>ERZ779937.600-NODE-600-length-13829-cov-1.796065_pt1 | contig 13829 bp, 15 predicted proteins | sample MGYA00511185_ERZ779937 | MGnify/ENA primary metagenome ERZ779937 (study PRJEB29588, sample SAMEA2147216) | human gut metagenome | biome: human gut; feature: human-associated habitat; material: faeces | place: Denmark | collected 2008/2010 ... | reverse complement strand
CGGCAGCCGGATTAAATTCCGATTGCCGTTGTTTTATTGAATATTAAGTTAAATTATTTAGCTGTATCGTTTGTTGAAGAAGCAAGCTCGCCGCCCTCGATTACAAGCTGATTCTCGTAATCCTTGCCATATGTGTCAAGGAGTGTTGCCTCGTAATCTTTGTGGAAGAAGTTTTCTTTACCGAGTGCTTTAATTTCATCGTTAATCCAGTTAAGGAGTGTATCGTTGCCCTTTGTTACGGCAGGAGCAATTGTATCTGCCGAACCAAGCTCAGGAATACCTACAACAAAGTCACTGTTCTGATTTGCATATGCGATAACCTCTGTATTGTCGTTTGCCCAAGCTGCGCCGCTGCCGTTTTCAAGAGCAGTCTTTGCCTGTGCATATGCGTCATACTTCTGAAGTTTGATGTTCGGATAGTTCTTTGTGAGGTAGGTTTCAGCTGTTGTACCTGAAATTACAATCATACTGTCGCTTTCGTTCCAATTATCAAGGCTTGTTACTGTCTTGCTCTTTGGTGATACAACACCGAGTGAAACGCTCATATAAGGAAGTGCAAAGTCAACCTCTTCTTTTCTCTCGTCTGTAACTGTAAAGTTTGCAAGAATGAGGTCTACCTTACCTGTCTGGAGGTATTCGATTCTGTTTGCAGCCTCAGTTGAAACAAAGTTTACTTTTACGCCGAGGTCCTCGCCAAGTCGGTTTGCAAAGTAAACATCGTAGCCCTGATACTCGCCGTTTTCGTCAACATAACCGAATGGGTTTTTGTCGGAAAATACGCCGATATTGATTGTACCCGATGATTTGATTTCATCAAGTGTTCTAAAGCCGTTAGCGGTTGAATTGTCGTTTGAACTTGAGCAGCCTGCAAACACCGCTGTAACAACTAACACTGCAAGGATTGCAGAAATGATTTTTGTAATTCTTTTCATAATAATCTCTCCTCTTTCTTAAATAAAATTTATTTTATTGAGTCAAACTCAAAAATATCAAGGAATTTTTTAGCTCTCTCGGTCTTTGGATTTGTGAAGAACTCTTCGGGTTTACCCTCTTCCACAATGTGACCGCCGTCAAAAAATACTATTCTGTCGGCAACCGCACGGGCAAACTGCATTTCGTGAGTTACAATAAGCATTGTTCTTCCCTGCTTTGCAAGTCCGAGCATTACATCAAGCACTTCCCTTACCATTTCGGGGTCAAGTGCGGCTGTAACCTCATCAAAAAGCAAAATGTCCGGGTGCATACACAAGGCTCTTACAATTGCAACTCTCTGTTTCTGACCGCCCGAAAGCTGTCGTGGATAGCTGTTGCTCTTTTCGCTTAATCCGACTTTTTCGAGCAGCTCTTCCGCCTCTTTTTTTACTTCCTCTTTATTTCTCTTCTGCACTTTTGTGGGGGCAAGTAAGATATTATCCATAACGGTAAGGTGTGGAAAAAGCTCGTAATTCTGAAACACCATACCGATTTTCTGGCGAATTTCCGCTATATTTTTGCTTTTGCGGTCGATTAACTCGCCCTCAAAAGAAATTGTGCCCTCCTGTATAGGTTCAAGACCGTTTATACATCGTAAAAAGGTACTCTTGCCACAGCCGCTCGGGCCGATAATTACCACAACTTCACCCTGACGGACTGTCATATTAATGCTTTGAAGTACGGTGTTATCATCGTAACGCTTTGTAAGATTTTCTATTTTTAACAGTTCCTGCGACATTTCCTCAACTCCATTTCTTTTCAAGATGTTTTGCAACCATACTTATTGAGAAGCAAACTATAAAGTACATTATAAATACCACAAGGTACACACCGAACGCTGCGTTCGGGCTTGTGGCACGGTTTGCCTCAATAATCTGTTGTGCAACCTTTATAACCTCTACAACACCAATCATAAGGATAAGGCTTGTAGTCTTTATCATTCTTGTAACAAGGTTGATTGAAAGCGGCAAAAGTCTGCGTACCGTCTGCGGAATTATTATATATAAATAGGTTTGTGCTTTGCTGAGTCCGAGCGCAAGACTGCTTTCCGACTGGTGTTTCGGAATACTGATAATTGAGCCTCGCACCAAGTCGCCCATCTCTGCCGTACCCCAAAGCGTAAACACTATTACCGAGGCAACCTCGCCCGAAAGGTTAATTCCCATAGTTCTTGTTGCACCGAAGAACACTATAAAAAGCAACACAAGCTGCGGCATTATTCTGATAATTTCAAGATAAATTTTTGTTATAACTTTTATTGCTTTGTTTGGTATAGTCATTACAATGCCAAGCAAAATGCCAAGCGGTATGCTAAGACCGACTGAAATAAGACTGATTTCAAGTGCAGTCCACAAGCCGCCCAAAAGGCGTATAAAGTTTGTTCCCTTAAAAAGAACATCAATCCCCAAATCCGGCATATCTCAGTTTCCTTTCCAGCACACTTCCAAGTATTGAAACAGGCAGCAGTATAATAAGATAGAACACAACAAGCATAAACAGACACTCTGTTGTTTTGTAGTAAAGACCGATTAAGTCCTTTGCAACAAACATAAGGTCCATAAGGCTTACTGCGCTGAACACACTTGTTTCTTTAAGCAAGAATATTACATTTGCCACAAACGGCGGTACACTTGTTGAAAAAGCCTGCGGCAGTATTACATATCTCATAATCTGCGGATGCTTCATACCAAGACTTAAAGCACTTTCGGTTTGAATTTTATCTACAGATTCAAGTCCGCTCCTGAAAGTTTCCGACATATAGCTTCCGCCCAGGAAAGCAAGACCGATATAGCCTGCCATTTCAGAGCTTACCTGCACGCCAACCTTTGGCAGCGCATAGTAAATAAAGAACAACTGAATAAGCAGCGGAGTGTTACGGGATATTTCAATATATACCGTTGCAATCTGCCTTAGCACGGGCACTTTGTAATACTGAACCAATGAACAGAAAAGACCGATTATAATAGAAACGGCGATTCCGATAAGTCCGATTTTTAAAGTAAGCAAAGCTGCCTCTTGGTACAAAGGAAGATATTTAAAAATAAATTCCCAATTCATTTTTTCACCTTTTTCCTAATCTCTTAACATTTTATGCACAGAATAATAAAAAGCATTAAAAAAGACCGAAGAACATATGCACTCCGGTCAGTAAAACTTTATCTGGTCAAAACTTTTCGTCGGAGAGCATGGGAAATAAACACATACACATTGTGCACATGCAACAGCAACACATAGAGCTTTTTACATATGAAACAAGCTTTGTCATAAGGTTGCTCTCCTCTCTTGAAGTCCTATAAACCTAATAGGTTTTATATGTTCTGATAATACCATATTAATTGATAAAAGTCAATACATCTGCGCCAATCCGTTAAAAACTCATTGGAAATTCTTGTAATAAATATCTACGCCCAAGAGCCTGTCAAATTTGAATCCTGCGTTTTTAATTCTTCCGCCAAATTCAAATCCGAACTGTTTATGTAAATAAATGCTGTGCTCGTTCTCGCTTGTGATAAGCGAAACCACAGTCAAGAACCGATTATTCTTTTGCGCCTCTTGAAGTGCATACTCAATAAGTTGAGTGCCGATGTGCCTGTTTTGACAATCGTTTTTTACATATACCGAAAGTTCTGCTGTAATGTCGTATGCATCTCTTTTACTGTAGCGGGAAAGTGCAACATAACCGATTACATTGCCGTTTTCCTCATACACAGAGAGCAAATACTTGCCTGTATGCTCATTTAACATATCAACAAAGTATTTGTCATCTTTGGGATTTATGTCATAGGTTGCGGTAGTGTTTAAAACCGCATAATTGTAAATTCCTTTGACAGCCGGCAAATCAAGCACCGTGGCTTTTCTTATCATAATAAATTTTCCTTCTTAAATGCCTGCTCAAGGTCTGCAATAATATCTTCTGCATCTTCAATGCCGACGCTGAATCTGAAAAAGCCGTTGTGGAATTCTTTGGGATAAAGATACTGTCTTTCGTCATTTTCTCCGAGGAAAACGATAAGGCTTTCATCGTGACCGAGAGAAACTGCCGAAGTTATGACATTCAAATTGCTTACAAATCTGTTATATGTATCGTGGTCAGCCTTGAGTCCGAACGAAAGCACACCGCCGAAACCGTTTGTCATCTGCTTTTTGGCGATATCGTGGTTCGGGTGGTCTTTAAGTCCCGGATAAGCCACAAAACTTACACCCTTTACAGTCTTTAAATATTTAGCGACTTTGAGTGCATTTTCATTGTGCTGTTTCATTCTAAGCGGTAAAGTAACCGCACCACGCATAATAAGCCAAGCATTGAACGGGCTGATTGTTGCACCGAGGTTAATCTGCGACTGTGCTCTGATGATGTCGAGGTATTCTTTTTTACCGATAATAGCACCGCCCATTGCGTCACCGTGACCGTTGATATATTTTGTAAGGCTTTCAATCGAAAAGTCTGCGCCAAGCTCAACGGGTCTTTGGTTGTACGGAGAAGCAAATGTATTGTCAACAGATAACAGCGCATTGTTTTCGTGCGCAATGTCTGCAATCGCCTTGATGTCCGAAATTGTAAGTGTGGGGTTGCCCGGAGTTTCTATATGAATAAGTTTTGTGTTCGGGCGAATTGCCTTTCTTACATTTTCGGGGTCGGAGGTATCAACAATTGTTGTTTCCACACCGAATTTATTGTTTAAAAGCTCGTTTAAAAGTCTGTAAACCGCAATATAAGTAACGCTTGAGAAAATTACATGGTCACCGCTTTTGAGTAAAGCAAAGAACAGTCCCGACAAAGCGGCAACACCGCTTGCAAGCACCACGCAATCTTCGCCGCCCTCAAGAGAGGCAACTTTTTCCTGAAGATACTGCTGGTTTGAGCCTCCGTTTCTTGTATAAAGGATTTTACCTGCACTGCTCCAGTTAAGGTCACTTGGGTCATAGGGCAATTCATAGCTGTTTGCCATAGTTATAGGCCTCTTAATTGCTCCTGTTTCGCCGTCAACACCGTTGCCTGTATGCACGGCTCTTGTCTGAAAGCCTAAATCTTTTACATTCTTTTCGCTCATATTATCACCCTTCTGATTTTAAATTTCCGCATTGTGTGCGGATATATAATAATATTACTTTAAAAAGTGGGAATTTTCCTAAAACTTAGTATTCCTACCGATAAAGTAGGTTTATTGTAACACCACCGTTTCCGTTTGTCAATAGGTTTTAAAAATCTTTTTGAAAATAATGTAAATCGGATTTGTTTTTGTGTTTTTGGAATATTTAAAACTATGGTTTAACAAAACTATGGTTTAACAAATTGTTTCGACAAGCAATTATAAAAGCTTGGTCAACCTTTAAAAAGGCAAAACAAAAAGGGCGGAAAACCGCCCTTAAATTCTGAAAGAGTATAAATTATTTACTTATTCAGCAAAACCTGACTCAACGAGAGCAACAAGACCGTCAACAGCCTCTGTTTCGTCTGAACCGTCAGCAATAACCTTGATGGTTGTACCACCGATAATACCAAGTGACAATACGCCGAGAAGGCTCTTTGCATTAACTCGTCTTTCTTCCTTTTCTACCCATACAGTTGACTTGTATTCGTTAGCCTTCTGAATGAAAAATGTAGCTGGGCGAGCATGTAAGCCTGCCTTGTTCTGTACTAATACTTCCTTAACATACATTTTAAAATCCCTCTCTTGCCATATAATTTAACCCGTTTTGTAATCCGACTGCATTTTGCAATCTTTTAATAAATATTATAGTATTTTTTCAAAAAAAGGTCAATAAGTTAATTAATTTTTGGTTTAATACTCACTTACAACCAAAAATTTTGGTCTGTTGTTGTGCAACTTTACTAAAACTGAAATTAAATTATATTAAGTATTGCTAAATATTATTTTGCAACACTAAATTATTGTTAATTCTTATTGCTGTTCTTTTATCTTTTCAAGCAAGTCCGGGCGCTTTGCACGGGTTACCTCAAGACTTTTTTCTTTCTGCCACTTTGCTATGTTTGCATGATGACCGCTCAAAAGCACTTCGGGCACTTCTTTGCCCCTCCATACCGACGGTTTTGTGTATTGAGGATACTCAAGCAAACCGTTAAAATGGCTTTCCTCGGTAAAACATTCATTATTTGAAAGTACACCCGGCACCATTCTTGAAAGTGCGTCCGTGAATACCATTGCAGGAAGTTCGCCGCCTGTAAGCACATAGTCGCCGATTGAAATTTCCTCGTCTATAAATTCATCAAGCAAACGCTGGTCAACACCCTCGTAATGACCGCACAATATGCAGACATTCTCAATCTCGGCTATTTCCTTAAGTCTTTGCTGCGTAAGAGTTTTTCCCTGCGGCGACATATAGACAAAATGCGGTCTTTTGCCGATTTTATCGCATATATCCTCAAAGCAAAGCGCTATAGGCTCGGCTTTCCCATTCCGCCGCCGTACGGAGTATCGTCAACTCGTCTGTGCTTGTCAAAAGCATAGTCACGCAGTTGATGACAATGTATTTCAAGCGCACCGCTTTTTTGTGCTCTGCCGATTATACTGTCACCCAAAACAGGAGTAAACATCTCGGGGAATAAGGTTATTATATCAATCCTCATCGTCAAATATTCCTTTCATCGGGCGAATAAGAACATATCCGTCATCAACATTGGTTTCTGTAATAACCTCGTCAATAACGGGTGCAAGATATTTTTTGCCGTTGTCATCTGTTATCTCATAAACATCATTAGCACCTGTGCGCAAAACATCTGTAATTTTGCCGTAAACAGTTGCATTGTCGGCGTCTTTTACCTCAAGGCCGAGCAAATCCTGAACAAAGTTTACACCCTCGTCAAGGACGATCTCCTCTCGGTCGATATAAATTGTCTTGCCTCTCATTTTATCCGCCTGCTCAATTGTATCTATTCCGTCAACCTTGCAAAGCACAATATTTTTGTGAGGGCGTGACTTAACTTTTATGCTCTCTCTGCCCTGCTCGTCAAGATAAAGTTTTTTAAAGCAGCACAAAAATTCGGGACTGTCGCACCACGGGTCAATTCTTAATTCGCCTTTTATGCCGTGAGTGCCTACAATTTTTCCGCTGTCAAGAAATCTTTTTTTCATATATACACCATCCGTAATTTTTTCTTTCATTTGACTACATATTTTAACATAATTTTCGGCTGTGGGCAACTATTATATATGACTGTGCATACTGATAAATATTTCGCTTATAAGGTCGGCGATATATTCTTCGCTCTCTGCCATTCCGCCTCTTACCCACTTTTTTAAAATACCTGACGCACCGCTTTCGAGAAATGTAAACATATACTCAAGTTTGGTCTGTGGAATATCCTTTTTGCCAAATGCCGCACAATACTCTTTTTTGAGCTCCGCATACATTTCGTCAAGTAATTTAGTCTGGATATTGTTATTGAAAACCACTCTGTAAAAATCCGAATACTTCTTTACAAAGCGCACAATCCAAAGGAAATTCACCTTGCCGTTCTGCGTAAATTTAAAATTGTAATCCTTTAATTCTTCAACATAGCTGATTTCTATTTGAGAAATCATATCGTAAACATCGGCGAAATGGTGATAAAAGGTAACTCTGTTCACTCCCGCCTGCTTACAGAGAGAGGTTACTGTAATTTTGCTCAAAGGCATTTGCTCAAGCATATCAAAAAGTGTCTGCTTGAGTGCCTTTGTGGTATTTTTTACTCTTTTATCCATAAAATTTCACCTTAAATTTTTTTGAAAAAATAAACAAATTTTAATAATTTGTAAAATAATTTACATAAAAATTAAAATTAACTCTTGTATATTTGTGTAGAATATATTATACTATAAACATATAATTAAATCAAGGGAAACACTGTAAAAGCATACTGTGGATTTATTTTTTGTAAAAACGAGCAATATGCGCCCTTTTCCCAAATTTCTTAAAGAAAAGAGGATATATAAATGGCTTTTAGTTTAAATGACAAAAGAACTCCGCTTGAACAGTTTTTGCAGGGCGAATCTGTTACAGCTTATGAATTTATGGGCTCTCATTTTGTAAACTGGGGCGACAGAGACGGCGTTGTGTTCAGAGTATGGGCACCAAACGCACTTTCCGTATCCGTTGTAGGTGACTTCAACGATTGGAACCCCGATGCAAACTATATGTATAAAATCGACAATTCAGGCGTATGGGAATTGTTTATTGAGGGTGTATGGGAATATGCTTGCTATAAATACTGCGTAGAAACTCCGTCAATGCAAAAGGTAATGAAAACCGACCCATATGCATTCCATTGCCAGACAAGACCTGATAACGCATCTCGTGTATATGAAATTCACGGTTATGAATGGAACGACAGCGAGTGGCTTGAGCACAAGAAAGCTCACCCTCACAAGAACGCGCCTATCAATGTATATGAAATGCACGCAGGTTCTTGGAGAAAATACGAGGACGGCAATGTATTCAGCTATAGAAAGCTCGCCGAGGAGCTTATTCCTTATGTAAAAGAAATGGGCTACACTCACATTGAGTTTATGCCTCTTACAGAATATCCGTTTGACGGTAGCTGGGGCTATCAGGTAACAGGTTACTTTGCGGCAACTTCCCGTTACGGTACTCCTAAAGACCTTATGTATTTTGTTGACAAATGTCATCAGGAAGGTATCGGCGTTATTCTTGACTGGGTACCTGCTCACTTCCCCAAGGACGAGCACGGTCTTGGCAGATTTGACGGTACAGGCTGTTATGAATACGAGGATTGGAGAATCGGCGAACACAAGGAATGGGGTACATATATCTTTAACTATGCCCGTTACGAAGTAGCAAGTTTCTTGCTTTCATCCGCAATGTTCTGGCTTGACCAATATCATATTGACGGCATCAGAGTTGACGCCGTTGCATCTATGCTCTACCTCGACTACAACCGTAAAGACGGCGAATGGCTTGCAAATATCTACGGCGGCAGAGAAAATCTTGTTGCTGTTGATTTCTTACAGAAACTTAACACTGTTGTGCATATGTTCCACCCGGAAGCTATGATGATTGCCGAAGAGAGCACAGCATGGCCGAATGTTACCGGTTTCCCGCCAAAGGATATGGGACTTGGATTTGACTACAAGTGGAATATGGGTTGGATGAACGATACTCTCCACTATATGTCGCTTGACCCGTTGTGGCGACCGTTTAACCACGATAACCTTACATTCAGCTTTTTCTATGCTTTTTCAGAGAGATTCATTCTTCCTATTTCTCACGATGAAGTCGCTCACGGCAAAGGCTCGCTTATCAGCAAAATGCCGGGTGACTATGACAGCAAGTTTGCAGGCGTAAGAACATTTATTACATATATGTACGCTCATCCCGGTAAAAAGCTTGTATTTATGGGCTGCGAAATAGGACAGTTTGATGAATGGGATTCCGACTCGGGTATTCAGTGGGATCTTCTTAAGTTTGAAAAACATAATGCTCTATATACATTCTTTAAAGCAATAAATAAATTTTATATTGAACATAAGCCGCTTTATGAGCTTGACAATACTCCGAAAGGCTTTGAATGGATACACCGTAACGACTACACTCAAAGCGTTATTGCTTTCAGAAGAACCGACTCGGACGGCAACGAAATCATTGCAGTCTGCAATTTTCAGCCGACCGTTCACGAAAACTATATGATAGGTGTTCCCCGCTTTGGCGAATATGAGGAAATATTTAATTCCGACTTAACCGAATTTGGCGGAACAGGTGTATCAAATACAGGCACTCTTACCACGGTGCCGATGAAAATTCACGGTTACAAGCAGGGACTTTCACTTACCCTGCCGCCGCTCGGTGTAATTTATCTTAAATGTACAAAGGAACTTAAAAATCCCGAAGGCAACACCGAAAAGCCGAGAAAAACCGTTGTTCTCAATTCCGAAACCGTAAAGGCAGAGGAATTAAAATAAATATACTTATAATTGTAGGACAGTATGCTCACACTCTGCCCTACTCTTAAATAATCTCTGGAGGTAGAAAAATGTTCCCTAAGAAGGAAGTAGTTGCAATGCTTCTTGCCGGCGGACAAGGTTCCCGTCTTGGCGTTTTAACAAGAAAAATTGCAAACCCTGCCGTTCCATTCGGCGGAAAATATCGAATTATTGACTTTCCACTATCAAACTGCGTAAATTCAGGCATCGAAGCTGTTGGTATTCTCACACAGTATCAGCCGCTTGTTCTTAACGAATACATAGGCAACGGTCAGCCATGGGACCTTGACGGTATGCACTCGGGTGTAAACTGCCTAAGTCCGTATCAGGCTGTTGACGGTGCAGATTGGTACTCAGGTACTGCAAACGCAATTTTTCAGAATATTAACTACATTGACCGCTATGACCCCGAATATGTTGTTGTTTTGTCAGGCGACCATATCTACAAAATGGACTACAACAAAATGCTTGAATACCACAAAGAAAAGAATGCGGCTTGTACTATAGCTGTTATAGATGTACCTCTTGAAGAGGCGTCAAGATTCGGTATTCTCAACACACACGAGGACGGCGAAATTTACGAATTTGATGAAAAGCCCGAAAAGCCAAAAAGCACACACGCATCAATGGGTATCTACATTTTCAGCTACAAAGAGTTAAGAAAATACCTCATTGAAGATGACGAAAACAAAAACTCAAGCCATGATTTTGGTAAAGATGTTCTTCCCGCAATGCTCAACGCAGGCGAGCGTATGTTTGCATATCCGTTTGAGGGTTATTGGAAAGATGTCGGAACAATCGACAGTCTTTGGGAAGCTAATATGGATCTTCTCGACCCTAATGTTACACTTGACTTAAAGGATATTTATTCAAGAAATCCAATGATGCCGCCACACTTTGTATCTAATGACGCAGTTATTCAGAATTCACTTGTTGCAGACGGCTGTAATGTTTACGGTAATCTTGAGTTTTCTATTCTTTTCTCGGGCGTTACTATCGGAAAAGGCGCTACAATCAACTCTTCTATCATTATGCCGGGTGCGGTAATTGAAGAGGGCGCTACAGTTCAGTTTGCAATTATTGCAGAAAATACAGTTGTTCGCAAGAATGCGGTTGTAGGCGCAAAACCTGAGGACTGTGCTAACAGAGATGAATGGGGTATTGCCGTAGTTGGCGAGAACTCTGTTATTGACGAAGGCGCAGTTGTAAAGCCAAAGGAAATGATTGACAGATGTACGGAGGTAAAAGCAAATGAGATGTAATAATGTTTTGGGACTTATTTTTGCAGGCACTCTTGACGAAAAAATGCCTGACCTCACCTCATCACGCACAATGGCAAGCGTTCCTATCGGGGGCAAATACAGAATAATTGACTTTGTTCTTTCTAATATGTCAAATTCAGGTATCAACAATGTAGGCGTAGTTGCCACAAAGAACTATCTTTCTCTTGCCGACCACCTCGGCTCGGGTTCTGCTTATGACCTTTCAAAAAGAAGAAGTCAGCTTACATTGCTCACACCTTACAATGGCAGTTCTTTCTCAAGCTATCCCGAAACCATTTATAATATGCACGGATACATTGAAAACAGCCGTGAGGAATATGTATTGCTCTCACCGGGCAATATTATTTCTAATTTTGACTGCACAGACCTTTTTGGTTTTCACACCAAAAAGAATGCAGACATTACAGTAATTTACAACAAAATGGTTGTACCGTCAGGCTACGACCGTCCTATGACAATCAGCGTTGACGATAACGGCAGAGTAAACACACTTTTCCTCAATCCGCAAAAGACAGATACTGTTGAAAATGTAGTATTCGGCGCAATACTCCTGAAAAAAGATCTCCTTATGCAGGAAATAAATCAGGCTCTCGCCGTAAATCAGAAAGACATTAAAAATATTATTCAGGCTGCCGTCGGCAAATACAATGTTTACGGCTTTGAAGATAAAGGTTATACAGCGGCAATTACTTCTAATCAGGATTACTTCAATTTCAATATGGATTTAATCAAAAAAGAAGTAAGAGATGCTCTCTTTAACCCACAGCGTCCGATTTACACAAAGGTCAGAGATGACGCTCCGTCACGCTACGGTCTTACAAGCAGTGTCAAAAATTCAATTATTGCTCAAGGCTGTGTAATCAACGGTGAGGTTGAGAACTGTGTTATTTCTAAGGGTGTATATATCGGCGAGGGTGCTAAAGTAAGCAACTCAATAATTATGCAAGATACAAAAATCGGTTGCAATACCAACCTGAATTATGTTATCATAGATAAGGATGTTAAAATTCAGGATGGTCGTTCACTTATGGGATATGACTCCTATCCTGTATATATAGCAAAAAAATCTGTAGTTTAATGGAGGTAAAATCAAATGAGAATTTTATATTGCGCATCTGAAGCAAATCCGTTTTGCGGTAGCGGCGGACTTGCAGATGTTGCAGGAAGTCTGCCACACACACTTTGCAGAAAGGGTCAGGACTGCAGAATTGTAGTTCCGCTTTACGGCACAATTCCGCAGGAGCTTAGAAATTCACTAAATTTCATTACAAACTTTACCGTACCTGTTGCATGGCGTCATCAGTATTGCGGACTTTTCTGGGCAAGATGGCACGACTGTACATATTATTTCATTGACAATGAATACTATTTCAAGCGTGGTACACTTTACGGTCACTATGACGATGCCGAGAGATTTGCATTCTTCTCAAGAGCAATTCTCGAAATGCTCCCATACATTGACTTCCATCCTGATATGATTCACTGTAATGACTGGCAGACAGCACTTGTACCTGTTTACTACTATCTGTTCTATTCACACAGACCATGGTATCACAATATCAAGAGCCTGTTTACAATTCACAATATTCAGTATCAGGGTGAATACGGCTGGGAAGTTAATACAGAATGTGTAGGTATTCCTGCCAATGAAACAAAAATTCTTGAGATGAACGGCAAACTCAATATGATGAAGGGCGCTATTGAAACAGCAACAAGAGTTTCAACAGTATCTCCAAGCTATGCGGCTGAAATTAAAGACCCATGGTTCAGCTGGGGACTTCACGACGAACTTAACCTCCGTCACTATAAACTTTGCGGTATTAAAAATGGTATTGATACCGAAAGCTATAATCCTGAAACAGACTATCAGATCTATCGTAACTACTCTAAGGACGATATGAGCGGCAAGGGTGAGTGTAAGAGAGCACTTCAGGAGCGTCTTTGCCTTGAACAGCGCTGGGATGTACCAATGGTTGGTATGGTAACAAGACTTGTAGGTCATAAGGGACTTGACCTTGTAAGAATGGGACTTGAAGAGCTTATGAATACCGAGAATATGCAGTTTGTAATTCTCGGCTCGGGTGATAAGGAATACGAGGACTACTTTAACTATATGCAGGCAAAATATCCGGGCAGACTTTGCTTCTGTCACGGTTTTGTACCTGAACTTGCAAGAAAGATTTATTCAGGTGCTGATATATTCCTTATGCCGTCTGCTCAGGAGCCATGCGGCCTTGCACAGATGATTGCTCTCCGTTACGGTACAATTCCTGTTGTTCGTGAAGTTGGCGGACTTAAAGACTCTGTATTTGACAGTGCAGACAACTACGGTAACGGCTTTACATTCAAGAACTACGATACCGCAGATATGGTAAATGCAGTAAGAAGAGCTTTGTGGGGTATTCATGATGACGCAGGCTGGCATCAGCTTATGTGGCGTGCAATGATGAGCGACAACAGCTGGGATCGTTCGGCTAACGACTACATCAATGTATATAACGATACTCTTAATTGGGCATAATTTTTAAATTTAAACCTTTTCCCTCTCTGAAAAATCGGAGAGGGATTTTTTTCTTTATCAAACATTGGGGTAAATTATGGTTTAGCAGAGTGTGGGTCGGGCATTGAAATTTAG
>ERZ779937.593-NODE-593-length-13983-cov-2.398837_pt1 | contig 13983 bp, 17 predicted proteins | sample MGYA00511185_ERZ779937 | MGnify/ENA primary metagenome ERZ779937 (study PRJEB29588, sample SAMEA2147216) | human gut metagenome | biome: human gut; feature: human-associated habitat; material: faeces | place: Denmark | collected 2008/2010 ... | reverse complement strand
TCTTAAGGTTTCGTTTTATGACGAAACGATAGCTTACTTTTTCTTTTTTGACTAACCATATTAAATATTTATCTTTTTTTTTGAATATTTTTATACTTACCATCAATAGCAATTGTCATATTTTTTTTGATATTTATAAAAAAAATCTATAATATAGTTAAAGAAGTAAAAAACGATGTTGATGTGTTGCCTTTTAGGTTTAACGCGCATGGCTTTTTCTTCTTTAACAGTTTTAACTTCTTTTACTTCTTCAGTTTTTTCTTCTTTTTTATTTAACTTATACAAACGTAAATTTTACAATACTAACATTGAAGTTAATTTACTTTTTTTGTTTTATTGTTTACATCTTAGATGGAACTGATATAAGGCTCAGTAAACTGTAAATTTAATACATAAATAAATTGAGTTATATCAATCAAGTAGAAACAATCATCTTTTTCCAAATTTAGTTAATCATAAAAACAATGTAACTACGTATAGAATTGAACAATCAATATCCGCTAATAAATGGCGTCACTCTTTAGCTACTGAGCTAATGAATAGTAGTATACCACTTAAAGAAATACAAAATGTATTAGGCCATACGGAGTTAAACACGACTCAAAAGTATTTGCATAGCAATCAAGAAAAAACAAAAAAGGACATTCTAAATGTCCTCTCATTGCAAGAGATGTGAGTGTTTCTCTCATATCCTCAATCTATAAAAAATAGCTTAGCTATCTTGTTTTTATGGAGCATGTGATGAGAATCGAACACATAAAAAACTATTTTTTTGAAAACAAATTCTAGTTCATTTATGTAGTTTTCATTAAACAAACCTTGTCAAAAACTGACAAATTTCGTTTACTTACGACTTTATATTACGTCAGTAATTATTATTTGTCAATATAAAATCTAAAAAAAGGAGCAAAAACTATCATGGAAAATCATTTCAAAGAAAATTTAGATTATCTAACACACGAAGAAAAATTTAATTGCAATGTAGCCGAACTTGCTAAAAAATTAAATATCACAAGACAATCAATTAGATATTATACAATTGGCAAAGCTAAGCCATCATTTGATAATTTAATTAAAATATGTGAAATATATGATATTACACCAACACAACTTATCACCTGGAATTTACAAGAAAGTTTTAAAAATCATTGATATTTTTTAGAAAAATACAATCAATATCTTGTTTTTTTAAATGCATGATGCTAAAATATTGATGCTAGGAGAAATCCTGGCCAACTCAACATCATTAATGAAAATGACTGATTTTCTTGCTTTACAATTTTGTAAAGTTTTTGAAAAAATCGGTCATTTTTTATTTGTCTTTTGACGGGGTAATGGATACAAGACTTTAACTAATTATTAAAAATAAAAAATGGCTTAAGTAAGATATAATATTATACTTTTTGTATCTATTAGGGGGCTGTTAGGGGGCTGTTAGTGCAGCCCCCTCTGACCGAGGTCAGACTTTTTTTCCCCGTTGGGCAAATTGTAAAGTTTTCATTAAGAATTGCTAGTGTTTTTTTATTCTTAATCAATCCTGATTGAAAGGATAAAATCAACATTAAAGGATCATCTATTGTTTTTTTCTTCAAAAGCCCTAAGGCCCTGGTCTTTTTCCCCCATGATATCCCCTCCTTTTTAGGATAGCATAAAGAATTTCTAAGTAAATAACAAGCTACTTTTCAAGCAGTGCCATAAATGACATTATTGACTTATAAATCCTTCATGCTTTTTTATTGAAGCTGGAGGTGATACCATGAAGAAAAAAGAAAAAAAGACTCAAGCACCAGCCATGCTTAAGTCAATCTTAATAATCCTTGAGATTGTAAAAGTGATTCTCGAAATCATAAAAACTATCTTTCTCAAGTGATTATATTATAACAAAGTACTTGCAGCATTGCAAGTACTTTCCTCTTTTTTGGACCTTCACCCGCAGTCCCCAGCATTCTCAATACAAATTGAAAATGCTGCCTTCTTTTGTAAGCTTACGATGTTCTTGTTGTTTCTTTAAAACACCATTCATCTTAGCTTCAAGCTTCTCGCTTGCTTGTTCAATAGGATAGAAGCATTTTACTTCTACCATCTTATCATTAACTGGAGTCTCTTTTTCAAAGAGATCACCTTGACTATAATATAATATTCGATAAATCCTTTGATACTCGTCCGTAAATGATACTTGATAGTAAAGCATATCTAATAGATAAAGATCATCACCTACTAGTTCTTTACATAGCAACTCGTTTTTTATACTTCCATCTTCTTTCTTTGAATATCTTATTTCTAAAACTCTAAGCTTTAATACCTTAGATTCTAATCTTAAATAAATATTCCTTCTGAAGATATATTTTATTTTATCGTTTACACTTTCAATATCATCATTTATTGCATTCATTTTTACACCTCAACACTAAAATGGAAAAGTAAATTTATCAGTTAAGAACTGAACACGTTTCTTCATTTCATCCATCTTTTTATACACATCATCAAGAGAAAGTAATGTCATAGTGTGATTAAATCTATATTGATTTATTAATGCTAAATCATTTGCATCTAGTGGTCTTTCTTCAAAATAATGGATCATCATTTCCATCTCATGAACAGCTCTGGCAATAGTTGGATCCATCCAATCATTACCATGTTCATCACGACAATAAGCATCAGCTAAATCAAAGATTAAATTCATTCTAGTCATGGAATAATCTCTCCAGCTCATCTTACGTTCAACATTACTGAATCTCTTTGGGCTTACTGAGAATTTTGTCTTCTTTACATTATTTAGAAATAACAACCAAGTTGCATCAGATTCCCATCTTGATTTATTAGTATCTTTTTTAGAAGGTTTTTTTAAATCAATCATTCCTCTTAATAATTCACATGCATAAGCACCAATTTCATCAAGTTCATTATCAAGAATAAAATAAGAAAGCTCTGCAGCCTTTTGTTTAAAAAAACGCATTTCAAATCTTATCCAGTAATCACCCTCAAAATTCTCATGACGCACAATACGCTCCGCTTTTTTATCATAAACACAAAGAATACGGTCAGAAGAATCACTACCTAAATAAACTGTAGTACCTTCTGAAATTTCAAAACGTGGAGTAGCTCCTTTTCCTTTCCATATTGAAGTAAACTCTAAAGCTCTTATTTTTTTAAGAAAATAAGATTGTGTTAAAGTGTCTCCACTTTTATCATCAATAGCTATATCGCAACGTGTGGCACGTCCCTTCAAATCTAAAAGGATATATCTAAATAATGCAATATAATCATTAAATCCATGAGCTTCTATTTCCCTGCAGCCTGAACCTTTTAGTTCAAGCTGTGCTGAATAATAAACAACTTCCTTTTCATTTCCCTTAGCATCAACCTCAACAACCTTCATCTTAGTAGCTTCACCACCATACCTAAATCTAACATTTACACCCATTATAAATTCTTGATTGTAATTATTAAAAGTATAGTCCTGGTGATGTAATTCATTTTCAAAATCAAAGTTAAATAATTGACATAGTTCATACATAACTTGATTAGCTTTATTTATATAATCTTTTCCAAGTGGAAAAGTAAATGATAAATAGTCAAAATGTATTTCTAAATTAGAATCCATACAAATCAAAATCACCACCATTTGTTGATGAAGAATCATCTTTATTAAATTGTGCATTAATCAATTTATCATTAAAATGTTGATGCACATTTTTACTATAAAATTCAAAGCCAGGAGAAAGACTAGGCCATGAAGGAATATTTTCAAGATTTAAGGATTGCTGCTCCTTCTTACTTTTAATTTCTTGGAAGAAATTATAATACTGGCAAGACTCATAAAGCTTAGAACCTCTATGAGAAAGCTCACAAATGTTTATAGACCATTTTAATAAATCACCATGGTCAAAGTTATCATCGTAAGTAAAAGTGCCTGTAAACTTAATATATTGGAAATTATCAAAATATGAATATAACTTATCAAATAAATTTGCAGTACCTTTAATAATTAAATACATAACATTAACATCATTACGTTTAATTGTCATAGGCTTATATCTCATAGAATGCTTTTCTACGGGCTTTTTACTACTTCTGTAATCTCTAATCAATTTATGACAAAAGTTATCTACAAACACAACAGGACGTCGTAATAAGCTAATCCAAAAAGGATACTTATATTGCTTATTATCAATCCTAACAATTATTTCAGATACATCTCTTATACGCTTAATTAATTGGTCCTTAGATTGATAGTCACCAAACACCTTTACATGTCTTTTACAAATATGGGACAACATTGCAAAGAATGCTGACGTTCCATCATCACTTACCTCACCTCTTGAATCATGTGAATTAAATTCCTTATCCATTTCATACATGGTTAAAACTTCATAAGGCTCATGATAAAGCTTCATATCCTTCTGATACCATCTTAAAGAATCATAATCTAAAGCGTGTGAATAAGTTATTTCATCATTTACTTCATAATAAGGTTCTACAATACCTGAAGATGATGAAATCATACATCCACGCACAAACAAGCGATAAAATGTATCTATAAATCCATCATCACTTAAAAATAAAGGCTCGAGCTTATTGTATAAATCATCACATTCCTTAATTATTCTTGGATATGATTTTACAATATCATCCATTTCTTCTTTAGAAACTAAATTGAATATCATACGACATTTTAAATGAAATAAAGCTGCATTGAATCCAGGATAATCAGCTTCAACTTGTAGCAAAGCTTCTTCAAGCTCTTGGATAAATAATTCTTCAGCATCTAAAGAGAATGTAGTTATTGATAAAGATTTACCTGCAGAAGGCTTACCAGTCACAAGATTAAGAACACCTGTTTCACACGCAACAAGAGCCAATCTATGATTTTTATTTTTTCTAAGCTTCTTCTTAGATAGAGAAATTGCAACAAAATAAAATACAATAAGTCCAATAATTATATTTTCAAAAATCGAATTAAATTTAATAAATTTAATAACAAGAACTACAACAAGCTTAATTAGGCTAAACAAGAATTTATGTGATGTAAAAGTCACAAGTGAAATTACATATTTAACAATATAAACGCCTGCCTCAAAAATAATGATAGAACCATATCCACTTGCAAAAAACAAAATAATTGAAAGGATTATAATTTCTTTTTTATACTCATTCCAGAAGTTCTTAATAAATTGCTTAAAATTAACTGCAAAAGCATTTAAACGATTACACAAGCCAATTATCTTACTAGCCATAAAAGACGTTTTATAGCTAAGATTTTGGCCATTAAAATACATTGCAAGTAATATCCACATAATAGCAATAAATTGAATAACAAACACTGCATAAAGTAAGAAATTTGATATAAATTTAAAGATAGCTTTAAATGCATTACAAATACCACTCCATAAATTACTCCAGGATGTAAAAGCATGTCCTAATGATTTAAAGAAATTACCTAATCCTGATGTAAATGATTTCCACATTTCTAAAAATGTTTTAGAAGCTTCCACAGGATCTTTTACTGAGCCTGAAGAAATCATTCCTTTTACACGATCATAAATATAAGTAAAGTTTGGAGTAAATATATATACCAAGCACAAAGATATTACAAACAATACCAATATAAACAAAATCTTTCTTTTCATATTCCACCTCAACACCAGGTATCTAAAATAGATACCAATTTAAAGCAAAGTATCCAAAATAGATACTACTTTTTCTTAGCTAGCTGAATCTTTTCACCTAGTTTATAGCCAAGATATGATGCATATAATATAAGTATTACAGCACCAGCAATAATTAATAAAATCTTAACCAATTTATTCACCTCTAAAAGCCCTAATTACTTTTATAATTTGTCTAACAACAAAGCATACAAAAAATATAATAATAGCTATACTTCCAAGCGACATTATCATTTTCATAAATGAATTAAAATCAGTAGGTAATATACTTAACATTTTAATCACGCTTTCTAAATACATTTGCAACAACTGATACAATTTGAATTACTAAGATTAAAATACCAACACCAACTGTAACCGAAAAGAAAACATTTAAGAAATCTAAAAGCTTATCAAAGAAATTTTCATCATACTTAGTAGGTCGATTTTCAGTTGGTGTTTCATCTTTTAAATCACCATTTTTATCTTTTCCGTAAATTAATCCATCATCTTTTGTACCATAATCTTTATCACGATTATTACCATTCATATCAAAGACATGATCAACACCATCAATATTTTCAATATGAAGACCGTTTTTATAACATGATCCAGTAACTATTTCATCTTTTACTTGATAAGTAATTGTTAAAATATCAAATGTTTCAGCAGGTATTTTAATACCAAATCCCCACTTATAAAGATTATCTGCATTAGCTGATTTCTTTAAAACACCATTCTTATTTGAACCATTAAACATTATTGAAAATGCACTTGCAAATGAATTTCCAATAGTAGCATCTTTTACGTTTAATGTTGGTGCATATTTAACACCATTATATGTATATCGACAATGTACTGAAGTTGCATTAGTTATAGCTTTACCAGATTTCTTTTCTTTTAAATAGAACTCAACAATTGAATAATTTCCTCCAATTGGTGCCCAGTGATGTGACATTGTTTTATCAGCTTCAACTTGAACACTAGTTAAATTTGATACATATCTAAATACTACATCTTCTTTTGATGTATCATAAAATTTAGATCCTACATAATATCCATTAATTTTATAAGTCATTGTTCCACGAGCTTTTAATCCAAATGCATTTGTTTTAAAAATAGCTTTATTTTCATAATTATAATAATCAACAAATTCAAGTGGTACAGTTTCATTATTAAGTTTTATTTGTGATAACTTAGTATTAAATCCACAATTTACATATGAAAAATAAATCTCACTTTCATTATCATCAACACCTTTCCAGGCATCTTGATATAAAGGTAAATCAATATTAGAATTATCTTTTCTATCATCATCAGTATAAACGCTATTATAAGTTTTTGAATAAGTTGAACTTATAGTATTAAGCTTTGTACCAGTATGATTACTATCTCTATAAGAAAGATATGATATACTATCAACTTTATATGTTCTAGATTCATCCAAATTTAAAGCATTAGCTTCTAATCTTAACTTAATAATATTATGATAAGTATCATTATCTCCAATCAATAAATAATCTGAATAAGTCATAATCATATCATGATTTTGCCAAGTGTCACCAATTTCTTCATCAGGACCTCTAGTATAATTATCAATACATGCATCAAACATATCTTGACCATTAAGTTGCATTTTTAAATCAAAACAACAAATAGTATTATCTAAGCATTTATTATACAAATAAAAATAATTAACTATATATCCATTACTTTCTGTATAATTTTCAGCTATATAAACAACTTGCCATTCATCCTTACCATCATTATTAGATTGATAATCATAAATACTCATTCCAAATGCTTTAAAATCATCTTCTATTGAAGTATCATTATTGACTTCATATGAAGGCAAATTATATGCATTTACTGTTGAATTAAATAATATTGCAAGCATTATTAATATTCCTATCATCAAGCTAGTCAATATTATTTTCATACGAAAACTAAACTTAGAATTCTTTTCTTCCATTTTTTAACCTCCTTAAATAATTAAAAGTGAACAGATTAATCTATTCACTTTTAACCCCTATAAAATTTATCGTCTATAACGATAATATCCCTTACGCTTACATTGTAGTTTTTTAATTATCATCACAACAATTAATAATACAATCAACGCACAAATACAAGATATTGCAATAGCAAATCCTTTGGAATGAGTATTTACAAATCCTTTTGTAGAATCCCAAATATTTTTTAACTCAGTTCCTAAGTTTGAGCCTTCATTTGGATTTACTCCTTCACCAATTGCTGGTGCATCTTTTCCACTTTCTACAACATCTAATATTAATCCCATAATATTTTTCATAATTCGTTGTAACCTCCATTTTTATATTATTAGATTACAACTCAACACCATTTTCTTATTGACAAATTTTAAAAATACAATATAATATTATCGTAATAAACATTTGACGGATATTTATATATCCGCACACGACCACTTAGACATAAAGTCTATCAGAGTACGATTTGTTTATTACTTTTTTTTTGCCTTTTTATTCATACCAATTTTAACTGCAAGTAATTCTGATTCCTTATCAATATGAAAATTAGCAAGCTCTTTTTTATAACGCTTTTTATAATCAAAATCAGCATTTCTTTTCAAACGAGCAATTTTACCATTTGATTCATAAACTTTATGAAGTTCTTGATTTCGTTTAATTCCCGGTTTATCTGATGTTAATCCAACCGAAATATACTTATTATCAACTTCATCAACAATAACATGATAATGACCACCAACTAAATATTTTCGTATAGGTAAATTACCATATTCAATATTATCTGCATGCTTTTGATTAATTCTAGGTTTAGCATTTTTCTTTCTATTATCTTTTATATTTTTACTTTGTCTATTTGAGTTAGAATTCTTAATAATACCACCTTTTTTATCAAAAATTCAACTCAACATCATTTTTAAAATACATAATGATCTACATCAATCTCAATTGATTCAACAGGTGTATCTGGTGTATCTGGTTTATCAGTCCATCCTTGAATTTTAGCAACTATTGTTAAACATAAACCACTAATTATTAGTAATGAAACTACTACTATTATTTTTTTCATAAACATTACCTCCAAATGTTAACATAAAATAAATTAACAGATAATGCACGTGATCCACCATTAAAATAAATTGTTTCACCATAAGTAGCAAATGGTGTATATTGCTTCGGAATAATAGTTTTATTCTGATGTTCAAAACAAAAATCTTCAATTATTCCTTCCCAATTATCACCAAGACCAAATAATTCACCAAAATTTGACCATAACGAATTGTTAGATAGATTTATGGTTGTTTTATTATATGAATAATTATTTTCTTTTAAATAAGTAACAAAATCAGTTGTTAAAGTTAAAATTCTAGTTTTTTTAGTTATAGTTATATTACATTTATAATTAATTGAAGTATTATTAAAGAAATCCGCAATAGAATCATAAAATTTAAACATCATTATAAGTGAATTACTCGGATATCCATAATCACCATCATCATATTTAACAAATGCATCATTATCATTAAAATAACCATTTGTCGCATTCTTCACATTTAAAATAAAGTAACCATCTTTATTAGCATTTTCAAATCTATCAACTTGACATGAAGCTAATAAATCAGTCACACTTCCATCAACATTGACCGCGAAAAAATTCAAATAATATGTTTTGCTCCATGTAGTAGATGAACCATCAGCAACTATACTTATAGCACTTCTTCCTGAGGTTGGAGTATTCGTAATGGAAACATCTGAATTTGATTGTGTTAAATTACTAACCGAATATGATTTATTATCATTTGTTAAAACTTTATTTTCCGACAAATAACAATATTTTTTTCCTTTTGATTGACTAGGAACTGTTTTAGCTAATAATGACACAGTTTTTCGTGCATTACGTTTAAATAAAATTGATTCAGGTATATAATCAATTACACCATCGCTATTTTCTTTTCCATCAACAACAATACCACTATTTTCATGAGCATTACAGCTCACGAAAATAAATGACATTGGAATTATTAATAATGATGTAAATATTTTTTTTAAATATTTATGCACATTATCACTTCCTTAATTAAAATACATATGTAGAACTATCTAATTGAATACCTGTTACATTTGTAAGTGATGGAATCTCAGCATCAGATAATTTAATACTTGTAATCTTTTCAAAGCCTTCAGAACCAACAAATTTTACTGAAAGAGTACAAGAACCTTCAACAAAACCATACAAACCTTTAACAGTTCCTGTTCTTGCCGTATACTGTTCAAAATCATATAAGGAAATAAAGGAATTATCAAAATATCCTAATCCTGCACCATTAGAAAAAGACTGATCTTGACCACTAGCCCAACTTGATAAATGATCTAATGAAAAGTTTCCAATTTTTTTCATCGCATTTATGTAAGCTTCATCAAAATCAAACTTAACATAAACATCAAGAGAAGGCTCACCAGTAGTTCCAACTACATCAAATGAATCCTTATTATAAGATAAAAGCCTAAAATCTTGACGACAAGCATCTTGGTCACTCCAAACATCCTCTAAAGTTACCTTTGTAACTGTAGAAGGATTACAAATACTTTTGATTCTTTGTTCGTGTCCAAGTTCTTCGTAAGACATTTCATTCCCGTTATAAGCAGTATAAATTAAATCCTCATCAACACCAACAATTCTCTTTTGATAATCTAAAATACAATTAGCTTGTTTAGAATTATCCTGTTGAGATTTAACTACAAGCTTAATTTGATTATTAAATCCAGCTTTTAATGTGATAACTGCACTTAATGTATCAACACTTGGAGCAACTGTGACATAATCAGCAATATTTCCATGTGAACCACCATCTGTCCATACAAGCTCCCAAGTAAGCTTCTTATTAACAACCGTATCAGGTAATACTGTTGCTCTAACATTTAATGTTGCAGCTTGTCCTGCTACATTTCTTTTAAAAACAATATTTTTAGGTAAATCAACTGTCTCGCCATAATCATGGTTAACATCATCTGCATCAAAGCCTGTATCAACGTTTTGTCTTTGCGAAATAAAATGATTAATACTCCAAGTTGTACCAACAATTGTACCAACACCTAATACACCTAAACCTGCACCAATTAGTGCTTTTTTTAATTTTATATTTTTAAACATTTCACAAAACCCCTTCTATTTTTTTAATTAATATTCATAATCAGCATAAAGATCATCAATTGACTTTGCTTTTGATTTACTAAACTCAATCGCATTCTTTACATCAACACGATTCCCATCTTTTATTTCACTTGAAATTAAGAACAAGCTCTTATTCATTGCAAAGCATTTACTAATGAAATTGTTTTGATTTCTACCAAATTTAATGGCCTTAATAACAGCACCCGGAAGTGAAATAACAGCCATTACATACACTGAATCATTCTCATTTCTTCCTAAATAGAAACATCCTTTAATATTTACATTTCTACTTGAATTTACAGGTATTTTCTTTAAGAAATTATCAGCACATAAATTTACATTTGAAACTTCATCCTCAAGTAATGAGAAAGTCACTGGTAATTCAAAATCATCATTAGTCACAATCTTAAAAACAAAGCTATAAAAGCTATCAGACACACTACTACCTTTTCTATGAGAAATAGTACATTTAATTGGTTGATAAATTTTATTATTTTCCTCTACTATTTCTCCAGTAGCTTCATTAACTTTTACTTCTTTTACCTCTTCGGTTTTTACTACCTTTTCATCCTTAACTGCTGTATTTAAATTCTTATTTTCCATTTTATTTTTCCTCCACATTATCATCATCTATTTTTTTAGTATTAAAGACGATCCATACCATCCATGGCATCTTTTTTACTATTTTCTACCTCATACTTATCAAGCTTACGAGGTATATTGTTTGTACCTTTTCTTTTATTTGTTCTTGCAGCAGGTACAGTTGCAAACTTTTCTTTATTGGCTTTCCATACTTCAGTAGCATCTTTTCTTGCTGCTAAGTATCCCATACGCCAGGAAGCTCCATTTGAAGTTAAAGGCTCATTTTTAATAGTTGTTAAATCATTACATAGTCTTTTCTTACTTCTTAGTTCTTGTGCGTACTTCTTAGCCTTTTCAGAAGGATTAAGTAATTTAACCATAATTATCTACGAGTTCTTTTCTTAGCCCTAGACTGAACACCATTCTTTTTACACCAAGCTTTTGCACTATCTGAACGAGCACTTAAATATCCAGCACGATATGCACGTTGACCTGGAGTTAAACATTTAGCTTCACCATTTTCATCAAATTTTGGTTCAAAATTATTAGTATGAGCTATATCAAATTTAAGCTCAGCAGCATATTTTGCACCTTTCTCTGATGGATTCAATAAAGTAATCCTATTACCATTTTTTGTTACATATTCTTTTGCCATATTCTAACCTATCCTTATTTTATTATTTTTGCTATTGCAAATATTGTCTTTTTAGCATATAATACTTGTAGATGAAGTAAGCTGTTCGAAATTTCGTTTTCTAAACGAAATAATAGCTTACTTTTTCTTTTTAATCGATTCAATCAAAGGTCTATCATCTTTTCTAACATAATAACCTTTGAGTTCATGTTTCCATCCAAAACCTCTATGACATGCAACAACAGGATTATTAATAACATAAGTTTTATCACGTGTTTTTGGATTAATACTGTATTTTAATTTAGTTCTACCTTTTCCATCTTTAGATGTAAAACAAACGGCCTTATATTTATCATTATTTATATCTCTAGCATAAACTAATGAAGGGTGACCACCATTACGGTCATGATGAATATAAAATCGGTTAAGCTTCATATATGCTTTTTTATTTTCTTTTTGAATACAATCAACCCCTTTTAATAAACTGACAAGCCACCTATGGTGGTACACCACATGAAAACATTTAAATCACATTCCTTTCATTTATTGTAAATAACACACAACTGGCAAATTTAAATTCCAGGTATTAAACATAAAGCTCCTAAATGGATCTACTTTTATGTTTGCGACTCTTATTTCCATTTCATTAGGATTGAATTCAACCTCAGCTGCAACTACAGGATCAAACTCTAAATTATTATCTCTTAAGGTTTTTCCTATTTGTAGGTAAAGCTTTTCTTTTGGTGTCATCCTACTAGCTACTATCTGATGTACTTTTCCTTTAAATCTTAAAGTTGCAGTCACATTAATCATCGTCTTCATTTTGCTCATCACTTTCATAATTTCTATTTTCTTCAAAATATTGACGATGTTCACTAATTAATTCTTCTTCAGGAACATGTGATAAAGCTTCAATACCTAATATTTTTGACAAAGGGTATTTATCTTTATAATGTAAATACAAATTAAACATACTAAGTCCAAACCATCTATACTGGCCAATTTCAGCATATTCATTATTATTTCTTTTATAAACTCTAGCAGTAACAGCCGGATTATATCCAACATAAAATTCAAATCTTATTTGATAAGATACGTTTTTTATAAAAAGACCATCAAAATCAAGAGTATCTAATAAACAACCATCTTTTTCATCAAATTCAATAGTACCTGAATTATATTTAAATTTAGCAGTTGGACAAAACTTATAAATTCCTTTTATCACATATATTAATTCTTCAAATGATAATAAATCTACAACTTCATTATATTTATCATAAAAAATATCTAAATCAGATAAAATTTCTGTATAATTCTGAAAAAAACAAACTGTATATACAACCAAGAAAACTATCAGCAACTGAAATGTACATGCCTGAGGCCGGCCAGTAAATGCGCGGACCTGTAGGTCAGCTGTGTTTTTTAGCAGAATAGACAGAAGAGAAAAACAGGCAACGGCAGTTGTGCGTAAAGCGGACAATTCTGCCAACACAATGAAATGAAACGGGGAATCAGGGATGAAGATCATCAAAAGAAACGGAGCGGAGGAAAGTTTTGATACGCTCAAGATCGTGAATGCGGTCCAGAAGGCGTGCAACGCCACAGAAAATGCCTATCTGGCACCGGAACAGCTTACGGATATCGCGGATTATGTAGAGTACAAGTGCAATAAGCTGGGACGTGCGGTGTCCGTAGAAGAGATCCAGGATATGGTCGAGAACCAGTTGATGGCGATCGGTGCTTTTGCGATCGCAAAAAATTATGTGCGCTACCGCTATGACCGCTCTCTGGTGCGGAAAGCAAATACGACGGACAACCGGATCCTGTCCCTGATCGAGTGCAACAACGAAGAGGTTATGCAGGAAAATTCCAACAAGAATCCGACGGTCAACAGCGTACAGCGTGACTATATGGCTGGCGAAGTCAGCAAGGATCTCACGA
>ERZ779937.583-NODE-583-length-14180-cov-4.102018_pt1 | contig 14180 bp, 10 predicted proteins | sample MGYA00511185_ERZ779937 | MGnify/ENA primary metagenome ERZ779937 (study PRJEB29588, sample SAMEA2147216) | human gut metagenome | biome: human gut; feature: human-associated habitat; material: faeces | place: Denmark | collected 2008/2010 ... | reverse complement strand
CTCTGGACTCAGGTTGAGTTTGCAAGTGCGGATGGGATAGAGCTTTTTTATCAAGTCCATCACGGCAAGCATGGAGGGCATGTGGCTGTACGGACCATAGTAGGAGGAGCCGTTACGGATGATTTTCCGGGTCTTGAAGATGCGTGGAAAATACTCATTGCTTACACAAATGGAAGGGTAGGTCTTATCATCTTTCAGCAATACGTTGTAGCGCGGTTTGTATTTCTTTATCAGATTATTCTCTAACAAAAGGGCGTCTTCCTCTGTCTTTACCACGATATAACGGATGTCTGCAATCTTGCTGACCAGCAGGCGTGTCTTGCCGTTGGGGTGCTCTCTGTTGAAGTAAGAAGAGACTCTTCGTTTCAAGTTTTTTGCTTTTCCAACGTAGATAATGGTTCCTTCGGAGTTTAGGTATTGGTAAATGCCCGGGCTGTCGGGCAGGTTTAGTACGATTCCTTTCAGATAGTCATTGGTTGTAATCTCTTCTTTTTCCATAAGTGTATATTGGTATTACCTGATTATATGTTAACGTAAGCTCGATATAAAAATACCTCGTTGCTGAATTTTGAGTTAAATGACAAACGATTGTTTTCCGGACAAATGAGCGCTTCCGTAGGGGGGGGCCCATGTGTTCGCCCCTACGGTGGAAACATCTCAAAATAGCATTTCGTGGTATGATTGTAGGTAATCATCTTATAAATCTTCAAGCTGTAAGATATATAATGTTACAGCTTGAAGATATATAATGTTACAACCGAAAGATATAGGATGTTGCGGTTGCAACATCAACTCAAGAAACAGTTCTGCCAACCGGCAATATTCAATAAGCATGTATGGAAAAAGAAGAGATTACAACCAATGATTATCTGAAAGGAATTGTACTAAACCTGCCCGACAGCCCCGGCATTTACCAATACTTGAACTCCGAAGGAACCATTATCTACGTTGGAAAGGCAAAAAACCTGAAGCGCAGAGTCTCTTCTTATTTTAATAGAGAACACCCCAACGGCAAGACACGATTGCTGGTCAGCAAAATTGCAGATATCCGTTATATCGTGGTAAAAACAGAAGAAGACGCTCTTTTACTCGAAAACAACCTGATAAAGAAATACAAGCCACGTTACAATGTATTGCTGAAAGATGACAAGACTTACCCCTCTATTTGTGTAAGCAACGAATATTTCCCACGTATCTTCAAAACCCGGCAAGTCATCCGCAACGGGTCCTCTTATTATGGTCCGTACAGTCACATGCCCTCCATGCTTGCCGTGATGGACTTGATCAAAAAGCTCTACCCCATCCGTACCTGCAAACTCAATCTAAGTCCCGAAAACATTCGCGCCGGCAAGTTCAACGTATGTCTGGAATATCACATAAAGAACTGCAAAGGGCCCTGCATCGGGCAGCAGCCACACGAAGAATACATGAAGAATATCGGTGAAATCAAAAATATTCTGAAAGGAGATACCCAGATTGTAAGTGACCTGCTGATGGAAGAGATGCAAGCGCTTGCTGCCGAAATGAAATTTGAGGAAGCACAGAAAATAAAAGAGAAATATGACTTGATAGAAAACTATCGTTCCAAGAGCGAAGTCGTTAATTCCATCATTCATAATGTGGATGTGTTCTCCATTGAAATGGAAGAAAATTCAGCCTATATCAACTATCTGCATATCACAAACGGATGCATCAACCAAGCCTTCACCTTCGAATACAAGGTGCGCATGAATGAGAGCAAGGAGGAGTTGCTGCAGTTGGGTATCGTGGAAATGCGCGAACGCTATAAAAGCACGTCAAAGGAAATCATCGTGCCTTTTGAACTGGACATGGAAATGAACGGCGTGACGTTCACAATTCCTAAAAAGGGCGAGAAAAAGCACTTGCTCGACCTTTCGCTGATGAACGTGAAGCAGTATAAAGTAGACCGTTTGAAACAGGCGGAAAAGTTAAATCCAGAACAAAGAAGCGTCCGTCTGATGAAAGAAATCCAGGAGCAGCTGCACATGAAAAAACTACCGAACCACATCGAATGTTTCGATAATTCCAATATTCAAGGCTCGGACGCGGTGGCCGCCTGCGTCGTTTTCAAAAAGGCGAAACCAAGCAAGAAGGAGTACCGGAAATACATCATCAAGACTGTGACCGGACCCGACGATTACGCCTCGATGAAAGAGGTGGTACGCCGCCGGTATAGCCGTGCCATAGAGGAAGGTTCCCCCCTGCCCGACCTCATCATTACCGACGGTGGAAAGGGGCAAATGGAAGTGGTGAGAGAAGTGATAGAGGACGAACTTCATCTGGATATCCCCATAGCCGGACTGGCCAAAGACCGCAAGCACCGTACCTCGGAATTGTTATACGGATTCCCTCCGCTGACCATCGGTGTGAAGCAAAGCACTCCCTTGTTCCATCTGTTGGAAAACATACAGAACGAGGTACACCGCTTCGCCATCACCTTCCACCGGGACAAACGAAGCAAGAGTCAGGTGGCGTCCGCTTTGGACAATATCAAGGGAATAGGCGAAAAAAGAAAGACCGCCCTGCTGAAAACATTCAAAAGCGTCAGCCGCATCAGGCAAGCCTCACTGGAAGAGATTGCAGCCGTGGTAGGTGAAGCAGCCGCTAAAAATATCAAAGAAAATCTCACAGAATAAAAGGGATTTCCTACCTTTGCATACATCTACTACAGGGACATGCTCTGCCTCGTATCAGTCCAGGCAAGAAGCCGGCAACATATTGTCCATTGTAGAAGCGGAGACATTACCGATAAACAACTAGAATTTTTCTAACAAGAAATTAAAGAATATAAATATGAGAGTAGTTATTCAACGAGTAAGCCACGCCTCTGTTACCATAGAAGGCGTATGCAAATCGGCGATAAAAGAAGGATTCATGATATTGGTTGGCATTGAAGAAGCTGATACACAAGAAGATGCCGACTGGTTATGCAAAAAAATAATAGGACTGAGAGTCTTTGACGATGAAAATGGAGTCATGAATAAATCTATCCTAGAGGTAGGAGGCAACATATTGGTGATCAGCCAATTCACACTACACGCATCTACAAAAAAAGGCAACCGTCCCTCCTATATCCGTGCTGCAAAGCACGATGTAGCCATCCCCCTCTACAATTATTTCTGCCAAGAACTGAGCATCGGTCTGGGCAAAGAAGTAGGAACCGGAGAATTCGGAGCAGACATGAAAGTTGAACTTCTGAACAACGGTCCTGTTACTATATGTATGGACACCAAAAACAAGGAATAATGACACTGGAAGAAGCACAAAAAGAAGTGGACCGCTGGATTAAAACGTATGGTGTACGTTACTTCAGCGAACTGACCAATATGGCCGTTCTGACCGAGGAAGTAGGCGAACTGGCACGTGTGATGGCACGCAAATACGGAGATCAGTCTTTCAAGCAAGGAGAGAAAGACAACCTTGCCGATGAAATGGCAGATGTACTGTGGGTCCTTATCTGTCTGGCCAACCAGACCGGAGTAAACCTGACCGAAGCCTTCCGTCAAAACTTGGAGAAGAAAACAAATAGAGATAAAGACAGACATAAAAACAATCCCAAATTATAAAGAATTATGGAACATAATCACGAATTCGAAGGTGGACATGAACATCGTCATGACCACGATCATGGACCTGAGCACAGCAAGTACGAAGAAGCACTTGCCAAGTATAACATCCGTTTGCACGATGAGGATGTAAAAGCGAAAACTGCCCTACTCATCGAAAAACATGTAGCAGAAAACAATACACCGGACGTAAAGAAATTCCTGTTCCATTGCATTGACCTAACCACTTTAAAGTGTACTGATTCAGATGAAAGTGTAATGAAATTCACCGGAAAAGTAAATGAATTTGTTGACAAGTACCCCGATCTGGACAATGTAGCCGCAATCTGTGTATATCCTAATATGGCAGAAGTAGTCAACGACACCTTGGAAGCAGATCATGTAAACATAGCCTGTGTATCGGGCGGTTTCCCCTCCTCGCAAACCTTTACCGAAGTAAAGGTAGCCGAAACAGCCATGGCTCTCCATACCGGAGCCGATGAGATAGATATCGTTATCCCGGTAGGCAAGTTCCTGAGTGGGGATTACGAAGGAATGTGTGATGAAATAGAAGAATTAAAAGCTGTATGTGGTGAGCATCACCTGAAAGTGATCTTGGAAACCGGAGCACTGGGAAGCGCATCCAACATCAAAAAAGCGTCTATTCTATCGATGTATTCCGGAGCCGATTTCATCAAAACCTCTACCGGAAAGGAAAACCCCGCCGCTACTCCTGAAGCTGCCTTGGTGATGTGCGAGGCTATCAAAGAATACTATATGACAACAGGCCGCAAAGTAGGATTCAAACCCGCCGGAGGAATTAATACCGTACACGATGCTTTGGTTTACTATACCATTGTAAAAGAAGTGTTAGGGGAAGAATGGCTGACAAACGAGTTATTCCGCTTAGGAACAAGCCGCCTGGCCAATCTGCTTCTCTCAGAAATTGTAGGTCAAGAAACCAAGTTCTTCTAAACAAAGAACTGTTTCACTATTTAAATAACAACCACATTTAAAGTGACCGGAATGAGCCTTATCTATTCCGGTTATTTTAAAGGTAAACCTTCTACCAAAGAAAGGCGTACCTCAAAAAGTTCGGGCGTGATCCTTATTGTATAAAGGACTACGCCCGAACTTTTTGAAGTACATATCTTCAACAATCGTACTATTTATCTCTTTCAATCACATAATCAATATAAGCAGTCAAAGCATCTTTTACAGCTTGACCGGCTGATTGTGGAAGTAAAGCCAACGCTTTATTACGATAATCCACCATTGCCTGCCTGGCATACTCTATCCCTCCCTTCACCTTAGTATATTCGATGAAACGGGCAATATCTTCATCCGAAGCGTCTAATGCCCGGATGCGTAGCGCCAGTTTCCGCATCTCCTCATCATCAAACATATTCAACACATACAAAGCCGGCAATGTCAGCTTCCCTTCACGCATATCGTTCCCGGTAGGTTTACCTATCTCATCAGAAGAATAATAGTCGAAAATATCATCCTTTATCTGGAAAGCAATACCAATCATTTCGCCAAACAGACGAGCATTTTTCACCATTTCATCGGATGCATGCACCGAAATAGCCCCCGCTTCCGCACTGGCAGTAAACAATGCAGCCGTCTTTTTACGAATGACATCATAATACACTTCTTCCGAGAACTCAGAAGCATTAATATTCGCCAATTGAATAATCTCGCCTTCAGATAAGTTCTGTCCCAAACAAGCCACCAAATCTACAATTGTAATCTCGCGGGTCATGGCAGAATGCTTCAGGCTGGTTGCCAGCATATAGTCGCCTACCAGAACCGACACCTTATTATTATAGATAGCATTTACCGAAGACTGCCCACGGCGCTTGTCACTCTCATCCACCACATCATCGTGCACCAGGCTGGCCGTATGGAGCAACTCCAATGAAAGAGCCGCATGAAGCGTAGAATCATTGATTTCACCGAATAATTTAGCAATCAACAACGCCAATATGGGACGCATCATCTTGCCATTTCTCTGCTTAATATAGGATAACACCTCACTAAGTAAAGAATTGGAACTTTGGAGCGAAGAGTCAAACAACCTTCTAAATTCCTCAAACTCCTTGTCAATAGGCAATTTGATTTGCTGTAATTTGTCCATGCAGGTTAATTTGTGCACAAAAGTAGTAATAAAAGACGGAATACGGTATTTTTTTGTACTTTTACAATGAAAAAACTAAAGATTTTTAAGAATGGACAAACTTTTTCTATTAGATGCTTATGCATTAATATACCGTGCGTATTACGCTTTCATCAAAAGCCCGCGTATTAACTCCAAGGGTTTCAACACTTCAGCCGTACTGGGATTTGTCAATACACTGGAAGAGGTCTTGAAGAAAGAAAATCCTACGCACATCGGTGTGGCATTTGATCCCGCCGGTCCCACCTTCCGGCACGAAGCCTATGAACAGTATAAGGCACAACGTGAAGAAACACCCGAAGTAATCCGTTTGTCCGTACCCATTATAAAGGATATTATACGGGCCTACCGTATTCCTATTCTGGAAGTACCGGGATACGAGGCCGATGACGTGATCGGTACACTGGCCACCGAAGCCGGCAAACGGGGGATCACTACTTATATGATGACACCGGACAAAGACTATGGCCAACTGGTGGGCGGAAATGTCTTCATGTACCGTCCCAAGCATACAGGCGGTTTTGAAGTGATGGGCATAGAAGAGGTAAAGGCAAAGTTCGATATCCAGTCACCCGCACAAGTCATTGATATGCTGGGACTGATGGGCGATAGTTCCGACAACATTCCCGGTTGTCCGGGCGTGGGCGAGAAAACAGCACAAAAGTTAATCGCGCAATATGGCAGCATCGAGAACCTCCTCTCCCACTCTGCCGAACTGAAAGGAGCCTTGAAGACCAAAGTGGAAACTAACCGGAAAATGATTGAGTTCTCCAAGTTTCTGGCAACTATCAAGATTGATGTCCCCATCGCTTTGAACATGGACGAACTGAAAAGAGAAGAACCGAATGAAGAGGAACTACGGAAGATTTTTGAAGAGATGGAGTTCCGTACCCTCATCGACCGCGTTTTCAACCGAGACAAGAAATCCGCCTTCGCCGGAACATACACCGATGCGACCGGAAACGACCCGCAAGGACGAAACCGTACACCGGGAGGAAGCGCCCGGCAGGGAAATACGCCGAACGGTTCGGGACAACTCTCCCTTTTCGGCGAACCAGCTTCGAACGGTGAATCACCCGCTTCCCCGTCTTCTCCTCAAGGCAATCTCTTTGCAGAATTTACCGACGGAGGGACGGAAAGTGAGAAATATTCGAATCTAGCATGTTTAGATAATTTAAAATACGACTATCAACTCGTTGATACAGAAGAGAAAAGAACTGAATTGTTACAAAACTTACTTACAAAAGAAATTTTCAGTCTAGACACAGAAACAACAGGAACCGATCCCATCACCGCAGAACTCGTGGGAATGAGCTTCAGCTATGCCGAAAATCAAGCATTTTATGTTCCTGTACCTGCCGATCGGGCTGAAGCGCAAAAAATAGTTAATGAGTTCCGGCCGGCTTTCGAAAAAGAAGGAGTATTGAAAGTAGGGCAAAATATAAAATACGATATGCTGGTACTGGGCAACTACGGAACCGAAGTGCGCGGTCCCCTGTTCGATACCATGGTGGCACATTATGTACTACAACCGGAATTGCGTCACAACATGGACTACCTTGCCGAAATCTACCTGCATTATCAGACTATCCACATCGAAGAACTGATTGGTCCTAAAGGCAAAGGTCAAAAGAATATGCGCGACCTCTCCCCCGAAGCTATCTATAAGTACGCATGCGAGGATGCTGATGTCACACTGAAATTGAAAAACATCTTGGAACAGGAATTGAAAACCAACGATGCGGAAAAACTCTTCTACGAAATAGAAATGCCCCTGGTACCCGTACTTGCTTATATGGAACGCAACGGTGTACGTGTAGACACTGAAGCCTTAAAACAGACCTCGGAACATTTCACCGCCCGCATGAACCAAATAGAAGAAGAAGTGCACCAACTGGCAGGTACGGATTTCAACATAGCTTCACCCAAACAGGTAGGTGAAGTGCTTTTTGACAAACTGCGCATCGTGGAGAAGGCCAAGAAAACCAAAACCGGACAATATGTCACCAGTGAAGAAGTATTGGAAAGTCTGCGAGGAAAACACGAAATAGTAGGCAAGATATTGGAACACCGCGGTCTGAAGAAGCTTCTCGGTACTTATATTGATGCTCTGCCCCTATTGATTAATAAAGAAACAGGTAAAATTCATACTTCGTTCAATCAAACGGTCACTGCTACCGGCCGGCTCAGTTCCAGCAACCCGAACCTTCAGAACATCCCTATCCGCAACGAAGACGGCAAGGAAATCCGTAAGGCTTTCATCCCCGATGATGGCTGCGAATTTTTCTCCGCCGACTATTCACAGATTGAGCTACGCATTATGGCACACCTTAGCGGAGATGCCAATATGATAGAGGCTTTCAAGGAAGGAGATGACATTCATGCCGCCACCGCAGCAAAAGTATATAAGATAAGTATAGACAAAGTTACCCGCGAACAACGCAGTAAAGCAAAAACAGCTAATTTCGGTATCATCTACGGCATCAGCGTATTCGGACTGGCAGAACGTATGAATGTAGACCGCAAAGAGGCAAAAGAACTAATAGACGGCTACTTCGAAACTTATCCCCAAATAAAGGAATATATGGACAAAAGCATTGACCTTGCCCGCGGACAAGGATATATTGAAACCATATTCGGCCGTAAACGATATCTTCCGGATATCAATTCCAGAAATTCGGTTGTGCGCGGATATGCCGAACGGAATGCCATCAATGCTCCTATCCAGGGAAGTGCAGCCGATATTATCAAGGTAGCTATGGTACGCATATACCAGCGCTTTCAATCTGAAAGTATAAAGTCCAAAATGATACTTCAGGTACATGATGAGTTAAATTTCAGCGTTCTACCCGAAGAAAAGGAAAAAGTACAGAAGATTGTGATTGAAGAGATGGAAAATGCCTACCGTATGCAAGTACCTTTACGCGCAGACTGCGGTTGGGGAAGCAACTGGCTTGAAGCGCATTAAAGCATACATAAACCAACTATTAGCAAGATAGATAGTACTATATGTAAAGTATTTATATCATAAAAGCTCAATGGTATTTTCCAATCCATTGAGCTTTTCATTTACCATCCCAAACATAAATGGAAAACACAAAGACAAGACAATTATAACAAATATCCCTTATGCAATTCTTAATATTTGTTTAATCAGTGACATTTTGCAAAAATATCATCATTTTCTAGTAGAAATGTTAGGAGATTCAATTTTATTTCGTACATTTGCACCGCTTTTAAAAACAATATGAAAGTAACAATCTAATATATCAATATCATGAAGAAGATCAATTTTTTGAAAGGAATGCTCGTTGTAGCAATTTTATTTATTGCTAACCTTACAGTTTTTGCAGGAAATCCGGGTGACAACCTGATTTACAATGCAGAAGAAGTAAATGGAGTAGTTGTTTCGGAAACGATTTTTAAAATGGAAGGCACCATGCTTACTAATTATATGAAACACAATTACAAGTATGACGCCAACAACCAACGTACTGAGGACGAGGCGCAAAAATGGAACAGTAACAAAAACCGCTGGGAAAATAACCTCTGCATTCGTTATACTTATGGCAATAAAAGTATGACTACTGAATATTACAAATGGAACTCTAAAAAGAAAGAATATATATTAGTACCCGAAATGACCGTAACTATGGACAAATAAATCTATTCTAACAATCTAACACTTTTCATAAAAACTCGACGAAAGGGCAGCCGTGACGGTTGCCCTTTCTGTTTCGTAACAAGCCTCCCCCTTTTCGCATATAAAAAAGCCAAATCTGACTTCAATATGAAGTCTGATACAAAAAGAATGGTTATCTTTGCAAACAAATAGATAGATAATAATCAAAAAAACAAATAGATAATGGCTTTACAATGTGGTATTGTCGGTCTTCCAAACGTAGGAAAGTCGACACTTTTTAATTGTTTATCGAATGCAAAGGCTCAAGCAGCCAACTTTCCTTTCTGTACCATCGAACCGAATGTAGGTGTCATCACCGTTCCTGATGAACGCCTGACCAAACTTGCCGAACTGGTTCATCCGGGACGTATCGTTCCCACTACTGTAGAAATTGTTGACATTGCAGGACTTGTAAAAGGGGCTAGCAAAGGTGAAGGGCTGGGAAACAAGTTTCTGGCAAATATCCGTGAAACAGATGCTATCCTGCACGTACTCCGTTGTTTTGACGATGAAAATGTAACTCATGTAGACGGTAGTGTAGATCCGGTACGTGACAAAGAAATCATTGACACCGAACTCCAGCTGAAAGATTTGGAAACCATTGAAAGCCGTATTCAAAAAGTACAAAAACAGGCACAGACGGGCGGTGACAAACAAGCAAAACAAATGTACGACATCCTTGTTAAATATAAAGACGCATTGGAACAAGGCAAATCTGCGCGTACCGTACAATTTGACAGCAAAGACGAACAAAAAATCGCAAAAGAACTGTTCTTGCTGACCAGCAAACCAGTGATGTACGTATGCAACGTGGACGAAGCAAGTGCTGCTACCGGCAATAAATATGTAGAACAAGTACGCGAAGCCGTAAAAGAAGAAAATGCAGAAATTCTGGTCGTAGCCGCCAAAACCGAAGCCGATATCGCAGAACTTGAAACCTATGAAGACCGCCAGATGTTCCTTCAGGAAGTCGGTCTGAAAGAATCAGGTGTAAACCGTCTGATCAAATCGGCTTATCACCTGCTGGAACTGGAAACCTTCATCACCGCCGGAGAAATGGAAGTAAAAGCCTGGACCTATCGTAAAGGATGGAAAGCCCCCCAATGTGCAGGAGTCATCCACACCGATTTCGAGAAAGGATTTATCCGTGCCGAGGTAATCAAGTACGAAGACTACATTAAATATGGTTCGGAAGCCGCCGTGAAAGAGGCTGGAAAAATGGGCGTGGAAGGTAAAGAATACATAGTACAGGACGGTGACATCATGCACTTCCGTTTCAATGTATAAGGTAAATCAAAACGCAAAAGACTTGTCATGCCATGCAATGCATGAAAGAACATCAGGAAACCAGCAAAACTGATGGCAGACCGATAAGTCAGTGTTTTGTTTCCTAAAACAAAATACAACTAACATGGAAAAATATTTAATCGTGGGAACCGGCGGCGTTGGAGGAAGCATCGCCGGTTTCCTTGCTTTAGCAGGAAAAGACGTAACATGCATTGCCCGTGGCAAGCATCTGGAAGCCATTCGTGAAAAAGGGCTTCACCTTAGATCAGACTTAAAAGGTAATCACTTTCTACCTATACAAGCCTGCACAGCCGAGGAATACAACGAGAAGGCCAACGTAATTTTTGTATGCGTGAAGGGCTATTCCCTGGATTCCATCAAAGATCTGTTGGAAAAAGCCTCGGATAAAGATACCTTGATTATCCCCATCCTGAATGTTTACGGTACAGGTCCCCGCATCGGGCAACTCGTTCCACATGTAACAGTACTGGACGGATGCATCTACATCGTAGGTTTCGTTTCCGGACCGGGTGAAATCACACAAATGGGCAAAATATTCCGGCTGGTTTTCGGTGCACGTCCCCAACAGGGTGTGGCTCCGGAACGTCTGGAAACCATTGCCGATGTACTAAGAAAAGCAGGGATCAAAGCCGATATTTCGGATGATATCAATCGCGACACCTTCATCAAATGGTCATTCATCTCAGCTATGGCCTGCACAGGTGCCTACCATGATGTCCCGATGGGTCCTCTGCAACATCCCGGAGCAGAACGCGACACTTTCATCGGTCTGTCCAAGGAAAGTTCTGAAATAGGCCGCAAAATGGGAATTACCTATGCGGAAGACCCGATAGAATACAACTTAAAAGTGATTGACAAATTAGACCCGGACAGTACCGCATCCATGCAAAAAGATATAGCCAAAGGACATGAGTCCGAAATACAAGGACTATTGTTTGATATGATCGCACTGGGCGAAAAGATGGATGTGGATATGCCCACTTACCGCAAAGTTGCACAAAAATTCAAGATATGAATACACTGTCAGCCATTCTTTGGAATCCCGATATAGAAATCTTTTCCATTTTCGGCATTTCCATCCGTTATTACTCCGTATTGTTCGTTACAGGGCTTTCATTGGCTTACTGGGTGATATACAAACTCTACCAAGACCAAAAAATTCCTTACGAAAAATTTGATTCCCTGTTCGTTTACTGCCTGCTGGGTATTGTTATCGGTGCTCGCCTGGGACATTGTCTGTTCTATGAGCCAGGCTATTGGCTCTCCCACCCTGTAGAAATGCTGTTGCCCGTCAAGATTACCGATTCTGGGATAAAATGGACCGGTTATCAAGGTCTTGCCAGCCATGGAGGAACCATCGGACTAATGCTCGCCTTATGGATCTATTCACGCCGTGTAAAATTGAAGTTCCTGACTGTACTAGACAATATAGCCATCGCCACCCCGCTGGCAGGTTGTTTTATCCGTTTAGGTAACCTGATGAATGGTGAAATAGTAGGTACGGTAACTCATGTTCCTTGGGCGTTCATTTTTCCGCACGAAGATATGCAACCCCGCCACCCGGCACAACTCTACGAAGCCATCGCCTACTTCATCTTCTTCCTGGGCATGGTCTACCTATACAAGCGCGGGCAGCAGAAGCGGGAGAAAGCTTCCCTACCCTATCACCGCGGTTTCTTCTTCGGACTCTGCCTGACGGAGATTTTCACCTTCCGTTTCTTCATCGAGTTCCTGAAAGAAAACCAGGTGAACTTTGAGGACAGCATGACGCTGAACATGGGCCAGTGGCTCAGTATCCCGTTTGTGATTATCGGGGTATATTTCATGTGTTTCTACGGGAAGAAAGCTTCCAAATAAACATTTCAGCCCTACATAAGCAACATACCCACCCCTTTCATCTGTGTGGATTTCTCTACTTTTACGGCATCGAAACAGTAACCGTAAATCATATATTTATCATGAAAGAGAAACAACTGATGAAAGGGGCAGCTTTTATGCTGCTAGCAGCAACTGTCATCCCGCCCGCACATGCCCAACTGAACACAAATGCCGGCGTGCAATACCTGCTTTCCCAGTCGAAAGACATGAGCCAGGATTTTCTGGACCTCAGCAACACCTATTTCTTTGCCGACAGCCTGGTATCGTTCGACACCTCCACCGGCAAGGGGACTGTCCAGTGGAAACGCCAGCAACTGATGCCCCGCCAGGCATTCAATGCAAACACCTACCTGCACCAGCCCCTCCAGTCGCTGGACTTCCCGGAGACGGCCTACGACAACAATCCACAACTGACGTTCACCGTCGAACCGGTCAGCGAACGTACCCTCCGCATCCGTATGCTTACCTCGCCCATCGTACCGAAAGAAGATGCCGACGACCCCATGCTCATAGGAAAGCCTGCCGACGGACGCTCCTTCTGGAAAGCCGAGAAGACGGATAAAGGTACCCTGTACACCTCCCGATACGGCAGCCTGCGCATCGAGAATTACCCCCCGCGCCTGGTGCTGAAAGATGCCGACGGACGCCTGCTGACACAGACTCGTTGCTGGAGCGACAACGACTCCACACAGGTCAAGGTACCTCCATTCAGCTTCATCAAGCGCGGCTCGGACAACTCACGCAGCATCAATCCCGTATTCAGCCTCGCGCCAAACGAGAAAATCTACGGTTGCGGCGAGTCCGCCACCGCACTGAACAAGGCCGGGCAGAAGGTCAACCTCTTTGTCACCGACCCGCAGGGCCCCGAAACCCCGGACATGTACAAGCCTATCCCCTTCTTTTTCAGTAACCGCGGCTATGGCATGTTTATGCACACTTCCGCCCCCGTGACCTGCGACTTCGGCTGCTCCTACATCGGAGCCACCAAACTCTTTATGGCAGACGAAGCGATGGACATCTTCATCTTCCTGGGTTCGCCGAAGGAGATGCTGAGCGAATACACCGCACTGGTAGGACGGCCCGAAATGCCCCCTTTGTGGAGCTTCGGCACCTGGATGAGCCGCATCACCTACTTCAGCGAAGCAGAGGGCCGCGATGTAGCCCGGAAACTGCGTGAGAACAAGATACCGAGCGACGTCATCCACTTCGATACCGGTTGGTTCGGCGTGGACTGGCAGTGCGACTACGCCTTTGCCGCCGACCGCTTCGACAATCCCCGGCAGATGCTCACCGACCTAAGGTCACAAGGCTTCCGCACCTGCCTCTGGCAACTCCCCTACTTCACTCCGAAAAACAAGTTCTTCCCCGAGCTGGTGGAACGCGGTCTGTACGTACGCAACGGTAAGGGGCAGCTCCCCTACGAGGACGTGGTGCTGGACTTCACCAACCCCGAAACCGTGAAGTGGTATCAGGAAAAACTCGGCAATCTGATTGAAATGGGTGTAAGCGCCATCAAAGTAGACTTCGGCGAAGGTGCCCCGCAGGATGACATCTATGCCAACGGCCG
>ERZ779937.570-NODE-570-length-14383-cov-2.868090_pt1 | contig 14383 bp, 11 predicted proteins | sample MGYA00511185_ERZ779937 | MGnify/ENA primary metagenome ERZ779937 (study PRJEB29588, sample SAMEA2147216) | human gut metagenome | biome: human gut; feature: human-associated habitat; material: faeces | place: Denmark | collected 2008/2010 ... | reverse complement strand
GTAAAATAATCATACGCCTCTGCCTTGGCAAGTTCTGCTGTCTTTCTTAATCTTAATTCATAACATTTAAAACAACGCTTACCGCCTTCTGGCTCTTTCTCAAGGCCCTTAACCTCCTTAAAGAATACATCCGGTTCATAATCACCCTCGATGAATTCAACTTTGTTAGGGGTATCAAATTCTTTTATAAATCTTATCTGCTCTGCAACTCTTTTCTTATATTCCTCATCACTTGATATATTCGGATTATAATAAAATACTGTAACCATAAAATACTTCGATAGAACTTCAATACAGTTACTACTGCAAGGTGCACAACAGCTATGTAATAATAATCTTGGTACTTTTCCTTCTTTTTGAAGCTGTCCTGCAAGCTTTAGCATTTCCTTATGGAAGTTTCTATTCTCAAATGGTACTGCCATAAAGTCTCCTCTAACCAACAATCTCAGATAAAGCACTTATAAGCTTATCCATCTGCTCATCTGTACCTATTGTAATTCTTAAATAATTATCAATTCCTGGCTGTGCAAAATATCTTACAAATATATTCAAATCCTTAAGCTTTTCAAATATTTCTTTAGCTGGAACACTCTTATGTGTAGCAAATATAAAGTTAGCCTTAGAGTCTGGGAACGTAAATCCAAGCTTTGTAAGTTCTTCCTTAGTTCTTTCTCTTGTAGCTGTTATTCTTTCAACACATTCCTCAAAATACTTCTTATCATTGATTGAAGCAACACCCATATCAATTGATGTCATATTCATTGTGTATGAATTAAATGAGAATTTCACATCATTAAGTGCCTTTATAAGTTCTTTTGAACCAAACGCATATCCAATTCTCATACCCGCCATAGAACGTGACTTAGAAAATGTCTGTACAACAAGTACATTATCATATTCATTCACTAAATCCTTAGCTGATACTCCTCCAAAATCAATATATGCTTCATCAACTATAACTACAACATCTTTATTATGTTCAATAATATCCCTTACACTGTCAAGATCCATTAAAAGACCTGTTGGAGCATTAGGATTAGGGAAGATTACACCGCCATTTTCTTTATAATAGTCTTCTGGAACAATCTTCATATTATCATCAAGCTTCTGCTTCTCATATGGTATACGGTACAGATCAGCCCATACACTATAAAAAGAATATGTAATATCCGGGAATAATACCGGCTTCTTTCCATTAAAAAATGTAAGGAAACACATTGATAACACATCATCTGAGCCCACACCGACAAATACCTGATTATTATCCATTCCATAATAATCTGCAATGCTCTTAACAAGCTTAGTCACATCAGGATCCGGATATAATCTGCAACGGTCTATATCTATTGCTTCCATTGCTTTTCTGACATTTTCTGATGGTCCATATGGATTCTCATTAGTATTAAGTTTAATAACATTCTGAACCTTAGGCTGTTCGCCCGGAACATAAGGTTCAACCTTTCTTATATTACTCTCCCAAGCTTTCATTAATAATCCTCATTTCCGCGTACATTTTTCGCATATTGATTTTATAAACCCATCTCTTTAGCAACTTCTGCAAAATGTGGGAGTGAATTAATTATTGTATCGTATGATACGCAGTAAGCCATCCTTACAAAACCAGCACAGCCAAATGATGAACCAGGAACAATAAGTATATTGTGCTTCTTAGCTGTATCACAGAAAATATTCTCATCTTCTGTTGGTGATTTGACAAAGAGATAAAACGCTCCTTCTGGCTTAATACATTCAAAACCAAGCTTTGTAAGTCCTTCGTAAAGTGCTTTTCTGTTCTTATCATAAGCTTCGATATTAACCTTGGCATCAAGACATCTGGCAATGACCTTCTGCTGTAATGATGGTGCATTAACAAATCCTAATATTCTTGTTGCTACAGAAGCGGCTGACTTCATATCATCTGAATCTGCTGCTTCATCTGGAATCACAAGATATCCGATACGCTCACCTGGAAGTGATAATGACTTGCTGTATGAATATCCAACTATAGTATTATTGTAATATTTAGTAAGATATGGAACTTCTACTCCATCATAAGCAAGTTCTCTGTATGGCTCATCAGCTATAAGGAATATCTCTATGCCTAATTCTTTCTGCTTGTCTTCCATAATCTTAGCTAACTTCTTTATTGTATCTTCTGAATACACAACTCCTGTTGGGTTGTTAGGATTGTTGACAATTACAGCCTTGGTATTCTTGTTAATAAGCTTCTCAAATTCATCAAACTTTGGCTGGAAAGTAGCTGTATCTGGAGATACTGCAACAAGCTTTCCACCAAAATTACTTACATAATTCCTATATTCTCCAAAGAATGGTGCAAATGTAAGCACCTCATCACCAGGATTGATAATTGTCTTAAGTATTGTATTAAGACCACCTGCCGCACCAACTGTCATAACAATATTAGTGTAATTAAAATGTGTATCAAATCTCTTATTAAGTGACTGTGCAATCGCTTCTCTTACATCTTCAAAGCCTGAATTGCTCATATATCCGTGAAGGACAACTGACTCTTCCTCATCAACTATATTCTTGATTGCCTCATTAACTTCATCCGGAGCCGGCACATTAGGATTACCTAATGAAAAGTCATATACATTTTCTGCTCCATATATCTTAGCAAGCCTGTTACCTTCCTCGAACATCGCTCTGATAACTGAGCTTCCTTTAACAAGTGCTTTCATTGATTCTGCTATCATCTTACTTGTCCTCCAATTCACATAATTATATAGATGTATTATAACAAATCTGACAATTTAATCAATTGCCTGTTGCTCTATTTTTGAATACTGCGATTACATTTTCTGCATAATATACAGTTTCATACTGTGATGAATTCAGGTAACTGCTGACATTGTAATAAGTATCGCTGTATCTTAAGTCCAAAGCTATATACTCTGTCTGTTTGTCGGTATAATATAATTCATACAATATCTTATGCTTTGATAAACTGGCACATAAAAATGTTGTCGCTGTAACGCTTGCATCGTCAGGAATTGTACTAAGTCCTTCATTCATAGTATCAATCACCCTTTTATTATTCTCGTCCACATAATTAAACGCATTATCAAGCCTTGATACATTGAATGCCATAAAAAATATAACAACTGCCATAGCTGTCATACGAAGCATTAACATTTTCTTCCTCACATCCATATCGCATATATTAATAATTAAAAGATATATAAGAAGTGCACCTGAACCAAATGAATAGTGAAAATATATGCTATGGAAATATTCATAATCGGACATAAGGTTAAACATTATATAAGGTCCAAGAAGAATAAATCTGCTCCACTTTCTTGTACATAATGGTATGAACAAAAGAACACCAAGTGTCTTTAATATATAAGCAATCTTACTTTTATCCATAATCTGCGTAATTATATACGCTGGATTATTAATAACCGTCTTTATTATTCCTGTTATATTACCATTACCTTCCGCAATCATATTATTAAATCTGTCAGAGATTATGCCCGTTCCTATTATCTCAATTATCTTGCAGGCAATGACAAAATACACTATGGATAATATCAGTATAATAAATCCTTTTTTATACATTCTCTTTCCTATTATCATATAAAGGGCCATGAACATAAGAAATACCGGTGCATCTTCCTTTACAAGGCATATAAGTATTGCAGATATTAATATTCCTGTCATATTATCTTTTTCCATATATAGCAGAAATGTAAATATAAGCACTGGAAGAAACATATTCTCGTGTATATCATAAAAGCATCCGCCGCTTATAACCGGATAAAAACAGTATATTATACATATTATTAACGCAGCCCGTCTTGACATTCCTTTGTACTCAGCAAGCCTGCAAAGTGGAATTACTGCTATTGCAATGACTACTGCCTGCATAACCTCAAGCGTCACCGGTGATGATACAAGCATATAAAATGGCAGTATCGTATAAAACATTGGTGATATATGCACACACATATGTGACATAAGATGATCTCTCTCACTTGTATTTAACATTCTGCCCGTCGTCTTCATATAGTGAAACATCTGCGAAAAAAGTCCCATATCAAAATTAGGTGAGCCAAATGACAGATAACGGAACACCATACATATACTTATAAATGCTGTCATAACACCTGTAACTATCGCAACACCTGTGATATACATTCTTTTACTTATATCTTTTATATCCGCATTATAAGTGGTGCTGTCACTAATATATCCCTTGTAAATCTTGTGCACATAACTATATGAATATACAGCTGCCGCCAGTACAACAAGTGTCATTCCAGCCACAAAATACACATCATTATATTCATATACACACACGCAGGCATATACCAATACAACTCCTGTTAATAAAGTTCCCTCAAGAATACAGGCTTTAAGCCTGTTATTATCCTGAAGCTTTTCAAATATGGCATATAATACTATTGTTAATACCAGCGAGCATATAATAACTGAAACCATATCAACATTTTTAACGTATGACAGGCTGTTTATCATATACCTTCTGCTATTCATTATAAAACTCTCAACTAAACTAACAAAACACCACGCCATAATAAATCTTATGACGCAGTGTTCTAATGTAATTGTATTTCTTAAATTGTTAATGACCCTATACAATCTGCTCTTATCCATCTCGCCTCTGTCCCTCTTGTTAAATACTATTAATGAATTCAGACAAAAACATTATTGCTGCTCCTGTATCCGTTCTCTCTGATGTACAACTTGAAATTGAAAAATATCTTCCATCTGTATCAAAAGAATATTTATCAATAAGTCTTTGTCTTATATTCTCTTCATATTCTAACAGATATCTTGAAACAAATCCACCAATTACTATATCCCTGTCAAATATAACATACAGATTATTAATTCCTGTTGTAAGATTATCAAGATATTCATCAAGAACTTTGACGCATTGTGCATCACCCTCAGATGCTTTCTTAAAGAATTCATCTATCTGTATGCCAAGGTCTGATGAAAGATTTCTTGCTGAAAGATAACTTTCAACACAGCCCTTCTTTCCGCACATACATTTTCTTCCGTCAGGATATAAAGTCATATGTCCAAATTCACCATATCTGTTATGCTCTCCCTGCACAATCTTATCATTGCTTACACACGCACCACCAACTCCATCATTAATCATAAGATAGAATTTGTCGTGATAGGACTCGTCCATATGAGCATTTTCATTCTTATGGGAATACCAGTAATCAGCAAATGCACTGGCTCTTGCATCGTTCTGTACAGTATAATCATACTTAAGACGACTCGTAATGTTATCAGTCTTATAGTCTCTTGTGTTAAGTGGTGGAGATGAAATTATCATTGTATTATCACTATTGAATATACCCGGCATAGTTATTCCTATGCCAAGTATATTATCAGTATTAATATTATTCTCCTCTATTATATCATCGACAAGCTCTGATACCTTAACTCCATAATCACTTTCCGGACTGAATTCAATATCAACACTTTTCTGGCTTCTTATCTCTCCATTAAGATCTATAAGTGCCACCTTTAATTCATTAGCACGGACGTTAACGCTTATTGCAAATCTTGCATCAGCATTTACCATAATCATCTGGGCTTTTCTTCCTCCTGTTGAGTCAAAACTACCCTCCATAACTATAAGCCCTGAATCTTTTAAAAGCTTGATATTCTGGTTGATTGTCGGAAGTGACAATCCAAGTGTATCCGCAATCTCCTGCCTTGATATTGCACTGCTGTTATATATAAGCTTAAATATTCTGTTCTTATTATACTTTCTAACCTCTGACGTTGTTATTTTCTGTGATGAAATCATTTATTCTCCAAATACTGCCTTATAATCTTTCTGGAACTTCTCAATACCTGCATCTGTTAATGGGTGATGAACCATCTGCTCAATAACCTTATAAGGAACAGTTGCTATGTCAGCTCCTGCAAGTGCACAGTCTGTGACATGAATCGGGTTTCTGATTGAAGCTGCAATAATCTCTGTATCATATCCATAGATATCAAAAATCTCTGAAATCTGTCTGATCAGCTCAATGCCCGGCTGGCTGATATCATCAAGTCTGCCAAGGAAAGGTGAAACATATGTAGCACCTGCATTTGCAGCAAGAATTGCCTGATTTGCTGAAAAAATAAGAGTAACGTTTGTCTTGATGCCCTCTGATGAAAGTACCTTGACAGCCTTAAGTCCCTCAACTGTCATAGGAATCTTAACTACCATGTTTGGATGAATAGCTGCGATTTCACGTCCTTCTTTTATCATGCCCTCTGCATCAACTGTTGTTGCTTTTACCTCTCCGCTTATCGGTCCGTCAACGATAGATGTGATTTCTTTAATTACCTCATTGAAGTCTCTGCCCTCTTTTGCGATGAGTGAAGGGTTTGTTGTGACTCCACAGATGACTCCCATATCGTTTGCTTTCTTAATGTCCTCGACATTTGCTGTATCTACGAAAAACTTCATTTAATAATACCTCCGCCTTATATAATTTGTGTTTGCTTTTATTTGATGATATAAATATAACACTTTAAAAGAAAAAATGCAATAGCAAAAGTAAATAAAAGTAAAAATAAATATAATTAAATGTCATCAAATAAAAAAACATAAGCAATCGAAAACACTGGCTTTATTTACTTATTTGAGTTATTATATATTTATGCAATGCTTTGTGATAAAAATATGTACGCAAAAATACAACAGAAATCAAAAGAAAGAGGAAAATCTATGCTGCAATTAGAAAGACAACAAAAGATTCTCGATTATTTAAAAGAAAACCGCAAGGCCACCACCAATGAGCTCAGCGAGCTGCTTGGTGTATCGACCACAACAATAAGAACAGATTTAAACCAGATGGATAAGGAAAAGCTTCTGACAAAGACTCACGGCGGTGCTATCTACAAGGATAAAACCCATGACATGACTGATTTAACCTCGAGGGCCTACCTGTTCCATGACCGCGCCCTGGAAAACAAGGAAGCTAAAGAGGAGATTGCAAACGAGGCGATAAAACTCGTAAGTGACCATATGTGTATATTCCTTGATGCCAGCTCCACAGCCTACACTCTCGGCATGAAGCTTTCAGGCTTTACAGAGCTGACCGTCATCACCAATGGCATCAATCTGGCTTTAGAGCTAAAGGATATCCCGGGGGTCACACTCATCCTGACAGGCGGTATCGTAACCAGTGCATCCGCTTCCATAGAAGGACTGCTTGGCGCTGATTTACTCAAAAAAATACACACAGATATCGCGTTCGTGTCAGCAAGAGGCTTCTCTGTAGAAGACGGACTGACTGATTTCAGTATATACGAGGCTGATTTAAAGCACATGTGTATCAAGGCCTCCGCTAAAACTGTGGCTCTTGTAGACCACACCAAGTTTGATACCACATCCATATCCAGCTATGCATCGCTTGATGACATCAATATGGTAATCACCGACTCCGGTATCTCTCCTGAGACAGCAGATATATATGAGAAGGCAGGCACTGATATTGTTATATCCGGAATATAAATGAGACAATATAGCCATATAAAAGTATAAGTACAAATATAACTATAAATATAAATATAAATATAAGTACAAGTACAAATATAACTATAACTGTATATATAGATCCATCAAAAATGACACGCAACGTTTTACGCTGCGTGTCATTTTATAGTTGTCTTATACACTTAAAGCATCAGACTATCTTATATGCATTTCTACCCTTTTCCTTCACATCATTGAGCACTTCATCCACCGTCTTGAACAGCTTTGAAAACTCATCCGGCACCTTTACATCTGGGGCGGTAACATATGCCTGTGATACAGTCAGATACTCATCCACCTTAGAGCTCTCATGAAGTATCTGTTTTTTGGCAAGCTCAAGTCTTATATGCTCGGCTATATTTTTAATGATATCCTCATCCGTTTCCTGCAGGATTATGTAGAATTCATCACCATAGAAATGATACCCCATTCCCTTATCTTTGATGCTCTCATTTATTATGGATGACAATTCTTTTAGCACTGCATCACCGGTGACTCTGCCACTGTTTCTGTTAAATGACTTGAAGAAATCTATATCCACTACTCCAAACGTGATTCCTGCACCATCTGAATCCTGATTTTTGCTCACAAGCTTTTCAAAATCGTTTCGCATCTTGAACTTATTGCCCATGCCTGTAAGCATATCTGTGTAGTTGAGTCTGACTGCCTTACGGCGCTCATACTCAGTCTCCTGAAGCTGAAGCTTAAGGTCGATTGTATCACCAAGACGCTTTATCTGCTCCTTCACCTGCATAGAGTGGAGATTTGCGTAATATACGCACAGCTTGTTGTACGCCTCTGTATCACCCATGGCGCTCTCATATTTCATCCACATCTTGACACAGGTCTTCTGGAAAAACAAATTTTCTGTTTCAATAGCAAAGCGTTCATACTCCACAATAACCTTTTTCCATGCATCGAACTCCCCCATATTCATAAATAGATTGCAAAGGCTTAGTATCTCAAGCACATAATTGGCAGAATTGATATTGTTTATCGCACCCTCAACCAGCTCTTCCACATGATCTCTGACCTCATCCTCATTTCCCATCTTCCATAGCATATGTGCCTGTGACATATCTATCAGAAATCTGTTTTTATCACTGCCAGCTATCTCATTAAAGAGTATCGCATCAGAAAGATGCTTTTCTGCCTTTTCAAACTCGTTAATTCCTGTGTATGAGATGCACAGATTCAGATGAAGCATGAGAAGCTCCTGATAATAGCTATCCCTCTCTCCATGCAGCGGTGGCTTGCACAGCTCCAGTGCTTCGTTGAAATATCTGATAGCCTTTTCATACAATCCAAGCTCCATATAGAGTGAGCCTATATTATTGTTTACAAGCATGATTATCTCTGTTGAGCCCTGCTCCACAGCTACATCCATAGCCTCTAGGTAGCAGTCAATTGACATGCTTAAGTCTCCAATAGATGCATATATGACTCCCATAAAATTGACAGTCTTTGCCATCTGCTCATATGCGCCACAGCTCTTATAAAGACCGGCTGTCTCCTGTGCCTTATTCTCTGCCAAAAAAAGCTTATTCTCGCCAAATAAGGCTGCTGCCTCATCCATACATCTGTCTGCCTTTTGCAATATACCCATAAAAACCCTCCTATAGATGACAATACAATCTATTTCTCAGCAAGATACTGCTTATATCCAACCTGTTTCAGTTTCGCATCCTTTGCTACAACCTGAGCCTTCATATCTGCTGTATACTTTTTGATCTTCTCAAGGATTGCATCATCACCTGCTGCGAGTATCTTTGCTGCAAGGATTGCTGCATTTTTCGCACCGTCAATTGCAACTGTGGCAACAGGCACTCCAGGTGGCATCTGCATGATTGAGAACACTGCATCCATTCCATCCAGATTCTTTCCTGAAAGCGGTACTCCGATAACAGGAAGTGCAAAAAGCGCTGCACACATTCCCGGAAGTGCTGCTGCCATTCCCGCTCCTGCTATTATTACCTTTACATCTCTCTCCTCAGCGCCTCTTGTCCACTCAATAAGCTCATCCGGCTCACGGTGTGCTGAGATGATGGTGAGCTCATACTCTATGCCGAGCTCTTCAAGCATATCTGCTGCCTTACTCATCACCTTTAAATCTGAGTCGCTGCCCATAACTATTCCAACCTTTGCCATTTTATCCTCCTTATATGTCTAATAATTATTTACTTTCTGCATCAAGCGTATCGAGCGGTTTGTTCAACTCTTCTACGCCCTCAAGCACAAATCTGCCATCTCTTATTATATCACATGTTGAGCCATCGTGTCGAATAACTGTGATGGCTCCAAGCTCATCATATGGTATTGTGATATCCGTGTGGCAGTTGAAATATGCCTTTGATATATCTTCTTTTCTGCGGATGGAAACTGAATTGTCCCTGGCAATTATGGCTTTTCCGTCAGGGTTGTATGTCATATTGTCCTCATCGTATGTGTAGCAGGTATCACCCACCGCAAAGTGCGGTCCTGTCTTCTCTGCTATGAGAATAGGCATCTTTGCTGCGATATCGTATACTCTCGCCATACGGTAGGCTGTCGTATTGGTGCCTATGGCAAACTCACCCATAGGCAGTGTGTCGTGATGGAAAAGTACATTGTCAGATATATACTTTTTGTTTTCTTCCTCATCCTCAAAATTGGTACATGTATATTTATCAATCATGCCATCCTTAAAGTCGATTTCCAGATTAAGGAAATTAAGCTCATTGAGATATACCTGACTGACATGCAGCTTGCCGTTTGTACCCTCTAGCACCGGTGAAGTAAACACCTCTCCGACAGGGATATTTACATCAGCCACACAGTTTTCAAAAGCCGTCTCCTTTGAAGGCTCCTTAAGCTCATGAATCTTAACATACAAATCTGTCCTGTTGCCGTTTGTTCCGACGATATGCACCCTGTCTGCTGTATCGAGCACATCTATGATTTTCTGCTGCATATCTCTGTAGAGTGCATAATCAAGAGTATTAATCTTTACAGTCTCCGTAAAAATTTCCTTATAATCAGGTCCGATTGCAGCACACGGATAGGCAATAATCGTAAAGCTTCTGTCCTCGCTGTGAATATAGCTGTTCATATACTGTGAGCGCACGCTTGTCATATGGACTGCAAGCTTCTGCTGCTCATCATTAAAGTGCGCAGCCTCCTTCTTTGAAACCGGAGCAAACGGCTCCTCTCCAAATATCTCTATAACAGCCGGTCCACCACATTTACATGCTACATCCTTCATTCTCTCAAGTGCATTGTGCATGCACTCAAGACGATACTCCACATATGCCTTATCAAGCCACAGTGCCATATCCTCCTTGTGGTCATAGTCAAACTGCTTATTGACCGATGTGGAAAATGGTCTCATGGCAGGCTTCATACCCATTTTCTCAAAATTCTTTAATGCTGCTCTTATCATACGCTCAAAGCCAAGCGGATAAAGCACCTGAACCACCGACTTCTTTGAGATATCCTTGTTGCAGGTAATAAAGCCAATGCGGTATCCTTCTGTATAGGTATCTGCCATGGCCTGTATCTCCTCATCTGAAAATGAAGCCAGATACGCTCTGCCGGCGCGCTCATTCTCTCCGACATACAGTCCGTATGAATACAGATAATCATCATTTGACAAATCTGCCTCATTTACAAGCTCTGTATAGTAATCATAAGCCGGGTCAAGGAGTGCTCTGTTGTCATCCTCTGCAAATATCTCCTCATAATCATGCATGAACGAATATATACAGCCCCTTATCTCATCAGGACTCAGCTCATTGGCATTCTCAAAATAATTGTATAGCTCTACAATAAGCTCTGCATAAATGCAGAGATATTTTATATCCCCCTGATAGATATGTGTAATGCTTCCTGCAATTTTTGCATATACAGCCGATAAAAGCTGACCATACTCATCTCCGAGCACCTTTACGGCGTATGCCGGATTGGCATAGCTTTTCTCGTAATTTTCTTTATCAAACTGTGAATAGAATAAATCGTTAAATTCTTTATCTGCGCTATGGTTTTTAATAGTGTTGATGCACTTTGCCACACTTGTGAAATAATCTGCAAAAGCCGGCTCTATCGCAGGCTCTCTGATGATCTGTTCTATCCGCTCCTCCACAAGCTCTAATCGCTCTGCGTAAAGCTCATTGGAGAGTTCATAAATCTCTTTATAACTCATATATCCCTATAATCTTTCTATTTTTAATTCAAATATTCATGACAGTTTTATCGCACTATTGATATAATATGTGCTAAATTATAAAGCCGACAACATACGTTCCTCCCCAGCTGATTACCGCTATGAGTGAAAAAAACACTGCCAGTCGTGGAAATGTCATGAATGATTCCTCATCAAAGAGGCTTCTGATGGCAAACCCGAAATCTGCCAAAGATATGCCAAGCATCAGTATACCAGCACTGCCATAGTACATAGACAGATTGCCATCTCCTCTGAATGCCGCATTCAAAAAAACTATATATACAATCTCTATGAGGATAGCCACAACAAGTGCAGCTATCCCCCTCTTAGATTGCTTCTTTTCCGTAAACTTATACCTGTTACGTTTTCTTCTGCCAAGCAATTTATATTCTCCTATTTGCAGCCGTACTGCTTATAGTACTCATCTATAGCTGCTTTGATTGTGTCATCAATGACTACTCTGCCATCATGCTCTCTGTTGTAGAGATACTCTGTAACCTCTGCCATTGTGACGATTGCCTTGCCCTCAAAGCCGTACTTCTCATGGATTTCGTCGAGCGCGCTTACCTTGCCGCCCTGTCCGACTTCCATTCTGTTAAGGCTCACCATAAGGCCTACGATTGTAACATCTGCAGCTCCTCTTACCTTTGGAACTGTCTCCTCCATTGATTTGCCGGATGTGGTGACATCCTCTATCATAACTACTCTGTCGCCATCCTTAAGCTTGCTTCCTAGGAAGCCTCCCTTGTCTGCACCGTGGTCCTTTGCCTCTTTTCTGTCTGAGCAGTAGCGCACCTCTTTGCCATAGAGCTCATGGTATGCGATGGCTGTTACCACTGCAAGCGGAATTCCCTTGTATGCAGGTCCGAATAATACATCAAAGTCATCTCCGTAGTTTGCATGGATAGCCTTTGCGTAGTACTCTCCGAGTCTCTTAAGCTGTGAGCCTGTCACATATGCTCCCGCATTCATGAAAAATGGTGATTTACGGCCGCTCTTTAATGTGAAATCACCAAATTTCAGCACGTCACTCTCCACCATAAAGTCTATAAATTCGCTCTTGTAGCTTTCCATTGTATGTTAATCCTCCTGTGTGTTTTTCTTTAAATTATCTTTGTCAATTTTACCACATTGGGGCGTGCTTTTCAACGTGGAAATATTAGTTGTTTTTGCGACTCTGTCATACATAGACAATCATAATAATAAAAAAAAATAGCATCCCACACCGTCCAAAGTTTAGGATGCTATTCTTATAACATTTTAACACTGAGGGCAAATCGGAGTCATATCCGATTCACTTTCTAAGTCGATTATACATGAGGGTACTTGAGAAATCAAGTACCTTTTTTAATTAGATATACTCACTTGTGTTTACGATCACGCCGTCATATACCGACTGCTTTTTGATAAACTCCGCAGCCTTGTCCACATCTCTGCCGTTTTTGTTCCAGTCCTTTGTGAACTCAACTTTGTCGGCTGCAAGCTCCTTCTCCTGCTTTTGGCTGATGAGCAGAAGTACGAGTATTCCTGCATGACTTAGGTGCTTGACTACATTTACGAAGTCCTCACCCTCCTTTGGTGCGTAGAGATAAGTATGGCGTCCGTCTATATTTAAGGCTTTCTCGACATCCTCCACAAAGCCGCGGTTTACACCATCCACTCCGTCTACGAATACGGCGGTGATTGCCTTCTGGCCCTTGATTGCAGCTCTTACGTTTCTGTCTACTCTGCCCTCGTAGAGACCGCTTTCCTCTGTGTGTACCTCTTCAACCACACCACAGGCAGATGTCATATCGGTCACACGGTCGATTAAGATGAACTCACCGAGTGTCTTGTGATTTTTGAACTTATCGCAGACTATCTTGTCCGAGAATGCAATCTTTACAACTGCTATCTCGTTCTTTTTAAGCTTGTCGGCAGGCTTTTCCTCACCTGTGTTTACGTCGATGGTATGCTCTATCTCTGTTACGATGCCCGGTATTGACTTGGTACCAAGCTTGAAGAAGAAATTCTTTCCCTTAAAGAGCTCATCGTCATCCATCCAGAGTATTGTAGCTGTGATGGATGAAGCCACCTTTGCTCCTGAACCGATTGTGAGCACGCAGCCTCTTGATACGTCCACCTCTCTGTCAAGCTGGATTGTAACCGGCTGGCCTGTAAATGCGCTATCACTTAGCTTATCACCCACATGGATGCTTTTTACATGTGCTGTCTCATTGCTTGGCAGTGTGGTGATTTCATCGCCAACCTTTACCTCTCCGGCCTCTATCTGGCCCTGGAATCCACGGAAGGTGTGGTCAGGACGGCAGACTCTCTGTACAGGCATGTAAAAGCCCTCTTCCTCGTTCTCATCCTTTATGTCAACATCCTCAAGGTATGATAAAAGAGCAGGTCCCTTGTACCATGGGATATTCTCAGACTTTGTTGTGACATTGTCACCCTCTGTTGCAGAAACAGGAATTATTACTACATTTTTGAGTTCAAGCTCCCTTGTAAGCTCAATAATCTGCTTTGTGATTTCATCGAAACGCTTCTCGTCGTAGCCTACAAGATCCATCTTGTTTACAGCAAATACAAAGTAGTTGATTCCCATGAGCGCGCAGATTCTTGCGTGTCTTCTTGTCTGAACCAATACGCCCTGCTTT
>ERZ779937.564-NODE-564-length-14492-cov-4.448431_pt1 | contig 14492 bp, 8 predicted proteins | sample MGYA00511185_ERZ779937 | MGnify/ENA primary metagenome ERZ779937 (study PRJEB29588, sample SAMEA2147216) | human gut metagenome | biome: human gut; feature: human-associated habitat; material: faeces | place: Denmark | collected 2008/2010 ... | reverse complement strand
CTTTGTGTATGAATTAGTTGGCTGATTTTGTAATATTTAATGAATGTCCCTTTTTATTATCAGCGTTGAAAAAGATAGTCGCAACGAATTTTGATTCACCCTCTTATGTATTATAAATACAGTTCTCGGTCTTTGCCCTGTTATTAATCCATCGGCTCGTAATCCTTTGCCAGACCGCCTTCACTGGTTTCCTTATATAAGGAAGGAAGGTCATGACCGGTCTGTTTCATTACTTCCACCACTTTGTCAAAGGATACACGGTGATTACCGTCTGTAAAGGCAGAATAGATATTGGCATCAAGAGCTCGGGCCGCTGCATAGGCATTTCTTTCGATACAAGGGATTTGTACCAATCCGCATACCGGATCGCAAGTCATTCCCAAGTGATGCTCCAAGCCCATTTCGGCTGCATACTCTATCTGGGCCGGGCTACCTCCGAATAATTGGCTGGCAGCGGCGGATGCCATTGAACAGGCCACTCCTACTTCTGCCTGGCAACCGGCTTCGGCTCCGGAAATGGAGGCGTTGTGTTTTACTATATTTCCTATCAATCCGGCAGTAGCCAGTGCTCTTAAAATCCGCATATCGCTGAAGTCACGGCTTTTTTGCAAGTGATAAAGTACAGCCGGAACCACTCCGCATGATCCGCAAGTAGGGGCTGTGACGATTTTGCCACCTGAGGCGTTTTCTTCACTGACTGCCAGAGCGTATGAGAATACTAACCCGCGGGAACGCAGATTGTCCTTATAACCTTTTGCCTTAATATAGTAAGTGGAGGCTTTTCTGCGCAGATTGAGTGGCCCGGGTAATACGCCTTCTTGATCCAAACCACGCTCAATGGCTTCTCTCATGGTTTTCCATACTTCTGCCAGATAGTCCCAGATGTCTTCGTCTTCACATTGCTGGACGTATTCCCAGTAATTGCGCCCGGTACGTTCACACCAGTAGAGGATTTCACTCATACGGTTCATATCATAGATTTCCGGAGTTGAGCCTTTGTCGTGCCCTTCTTCGGCTAGAGCACCTCCGCCTACACTGAAAACAGTCCATTCATCTGTCACCTTTCCTTTTTCATTCAAAGATTTGAAAGTCATTCCATTGGGATGAAACGGATAGAAGACATGGGCTTTCCAGATAATTTCTGTAGGCGCATGCGGTTGCAATGTATCTAAAATGGCTACATCGGTCATGTGTCCTTTACCGGTAGCGGCGAGGCTTCCATAAAGAGTAACTTGAAAAGCTTTGGCTTCGGGATGTTTTCCTAAGAAGATTTCAGCAGCCTTGCGCGGTCCCATAGTATGACTGCTGGACGGACCGGTGCCGATGCGGTATAGTTCTCGGATAGATTTCATTTCGTTTTATAAGGTTAGTTATTATGAGGAACAAAGGTATAAAATAAAAGGGGGAAAGTAGCAAAAAAGGAAAAGAAAAACTCTCTTGACAAATAGGAAAGTTGTCAGGAGAGTTTGGAAAACCACCGGTAGGATTTGGTGTATTGTCTTTATTCTAATTGTCTTTGGATACCTTTGTCACCGACGACAAAATACTGATTATTTTCAATCAGCATGGCACGTCCGCGCTTTTTTTCCCGGTTTTCTTTATTGTCCACATTTACTCCGATAACCTTGCCGTTATAGAAAGTGGAAATATCTTTGAAAATGGTATGTCCCACAATAATGTGTTTTGCCTTATAACGGTCCATAATCATTTCTAGGGAGTCTTTTGCCAGCGGATTGTATTTGCCATCGGTGCGTACCAGTCCGCGATACCAGATGGGACCGCTGTTTCCATACAGGAAGGCTGTGAGTGGAGAAAGCGCTTTGCGTTCTTTTTTCGTCATAAATAGTCCTTTACTCATTTCTTCATTGACAGTGGGAATGCTCAAGTTCTTGTCATAGAAGTCTTTGCCCAGTCCGGCATGTACATATAGGTCGTTACCTATCATTTGCATGGTGTTACGGGTTCCCAACCATCTGCCCAGTTCGGTATCAGGACCGAATAGCCGGGGGTACTTCATCTTTAGTTTTTCAGCCAATATTTTATATTTTTCTTTGGTGTATCGGAGGTCATTGGCCAGTACCATCGGTTCATGATTTCCCAGCATGAACGATACGTGTCCTCCGGCTTTGGCTGCTTCCTCTTCCAGTTTGTAGAATAGCCAGAAGATTTGCGGTACATCTTTTCCTCTGTCAAAAATATCACCGATAATCATCAGATGGTTTTTCCCGAAGCTCCATTTGTAGTTTTTATCGATGATATGATTGCCTTGTAACAGGCTGATTACACAGTCCAGCCTTCCATGAGGGTCGGACATGACAAAAACTTTGTCTGCCTGGGGATAATTCCATCCGGGACGTTTTACCGGGTGTAGTTTTACATCAAATGGAAACCTGCCTTTGTGGTCTGTCACATGCAGGGTAAAGTTTTGAGGTAATGTGGTATAAGTGGTATCAATGATATTCCCTTTCTTATCTACATTGATTACTCTGATTTGGCCGTCAGGCTGATACAATACGTATGGACCGTCGGCTGTTAATTCTTCTTTTTTCTCTTTGTCTTTCTTCTTGTCTTTGAAATCAAGAGTTCCGGCACTAAGGCCGGAACTGATGAAGGCGAGGGTAAATGCAAGAAGAAAGTGGTTGATAAAATTAGTCTTGCTTGTCATCGATTTGATTTAATATTAAAATTATAAATTTATTATAGGACATCTATTAATAATGTTCAGTAATGGGGCCTTCTCTATCATCTATTTCTTCTATATTGCTTGTTCCTTCTATAATATCTCCAGTTGCAAAATATTTTGAGAAGCTGAATTTTATATCTGGATTATTTTTATTTATTAGTTCTACATAAAGATGGATAAGTAAATCATCCTTTTTTATTGGGTAATGTGCATGAAAATGTTTATCACTGGAATCCCCTTCTAGAATATCAGTGCTAAAGCTGGAACCTCCCCCATAATACTTCATTTCATTTATATAGCCAAAAGGAGGGGCAGATGCATAACTGTTTGATTTGAAAAGTAAATTAGCTTTGGAATACACCCTATATTCTTGAGAAACAACAGGATTAACAAGAATTTCGTAATCTCCTACTTCATATTCATAAGTAAAATATCCGGCATCATAATACATTCCGATTTCTCCTTCGACATTTCTGATTATTTGAGGAGATTTTTTTAGATTCCACACACCAAGGGGAAAGTTATAAATGGGTACATCATTATTGTTGTTTGTGGTTCCTGCTACTGGAAATGACGAAATACTTCCCCAACCAGTTGTTGTTTGTTCACTTTCAAATTGCATTTGTGTATTTGTATTGATTTTTAGATCAATTTGTCCAATTGAAGGCTTACTTTTGTTGATGCCAATAATGGAACCTGCTAGACCTTTTAAAGCACTTACAGCTGCAGAGCCTCCTGACGTAACTAATGCTTTTAACCCGTTTTTAATGCCACTAACAGTTGCACCTTTAATACTGTTTCCAATACTTTTCCAAAAAGAATCTTTCTTAGTTATTCCGTTTTCAATTTCTTTACTGACTGTATTAATAAACCCTTCTTGATTAACTGCAATAGAAGTTTTTGAATTATTGAATGTATTGGCAAGATTGAAATTGAAGTTAGAAATATTAGTGGTGTTCATTACGATAGTACCTGTGATATCTCCACTTGTTTGAGCCATACCTGTAGTTTTTATTTTATTAACAGCCCAACCTCTAATTTCGAAATTAGCTAAGCTTTGTGTATTAAGACTAGGATCATAAGCACACTCTATTTCTAATCCATACCAATTGTTTGCTTTATATCCAGAGCTAACAAACTCGTTTCCTAAAAATGTACCTTCTGTACTTGCTATATATGAAGATTTTTCTGAACGATTTATGGGTATAGAAATTTCTTCCATAAAGTTGAATAGACTGGTAGTTTTGTCTGTACGGATTCCCCAAAAGGCCTCTGAACTACCTAAGCCTGCTGATGAAGCTATTTCATAAAAGAAAAAACGGAGTAATCCTGTATATTTGTGGTATAAAGCAAAATATTTTGTAGGAGTACTTTCGGTTATATTGCTATAAATGAGTTCCCAGCCATTTTCTCTAGAATAATATCGATTTGCATATATTGGATCAGAAGCATTCTCGTCTAACCATGTTGAAGGAATTCCTAGATTATTGCTGCTACCTTTTTTCCATGGAATTCCCATGGTAGTTATGGTATGTGTAAATGGGTTTATAGTTTCAATGTCATTTATACGGTCCCAATCAAAGTAATTATCAAAAGCAGAACGATTACTTGGTGGATTATTGGGGTGGGTGGTTATTATGTCATTGGTAAAGGTGTCATCACAACTATTAAATAAACATGAAGCAAAGATGAATAATAATAAGGATTTTCTCATATCTTTATGTATTTTATATAGTTAATTTCTCTTTAAGTTAGGGAGTGATAATACTCCCTAACTTAAAGAGAAGGATTTATTGATTTGGATTTTATCAATTTATGTTGACTATTATTTCAGATATTCTGGTGTTTGTACAATATTAGAATTAGCATTAATTTCTTTTTGAGGAATAGGTAATATTGTACGATAATAGTTTCTGTCGAAATCCATAGATGTTTTTTCGTCAGCGAAATGCACTACCTCTTTCATCATATCGTCTGTTTCGTTAATACGAGTTACTCGTAAGTTATTACGTAATAAGTCAAACATGCGGTGCCCTTCACCAATGAGTTCTTTCCTGCGTTCTTCTAGAACATCATCAAGGGTAACCTTTGCGGGCATCGTATAGTCCGGATTTCCTCGGAGTGCAATGGCTTTCAGGTATTTTGCAGCTTTTGTTGCATCTCCGTTTTTCACGGCTGCTTCGGCTGCATTTAAGTAAGTTTCGGAAAGACGTACTATAGGAATATTGGCATCCATAATATTTTCTCCAGGTTGTGGTTGATACTTATTCAAATACATTACTTTTTTGTCTTGATTAACTAATAACTTAATGCGTACATCATTAGGCGTTTCTAACAGATGGTGATAAAAACTGACTGTAATGCACATATCTTGATATCCTTTTGGAGAAGTTAGATATCCCATACTTTCATTGCCGGGGCTTTCGGTAGTAGTATTGACTATTTCGAAGAGAATTTCTCCCGGATTTGCTTCGGAGGCTTCCGTACCCCATACAGTGGGATATTCTTCGGTATTCCATAATTGGTATTTATTGGCTTCCGATCCTTTTATTGCTTCTTCTGCAGCTTGTAAAGCTTCACTGTTCTTCCCCATATACAGATATGCCCGACTTAACAAAGTTAATGTGGCCCATTTACTGATTTTACCTTTCTTATTTAAGGATAAATCTTTTTGATTCAAACTAGTACCTGACCATGAATATGTGGGTATCATTAAACTAGCCGCATTCTTTAAGTCTTTGATTATTTGATCATAACATTCAGCTACAGTGTTACGTGAAGGCTTACTGTCGGCAGTGGCTGATGCTGAAGTGATGATAGGTACTCCTAAAGAGGCTCCGTTATCTTTTAAATAAGTATATCCGAAGAAGCGCGTAAGGTCAAAAAGGGCCAGACCACGTATTGCTAATGCTTGTCCTTCCAAATCATTGTGGAAGATATGCTCATCTTCATCGTTTGGAAGAATTTCGATATTGTCAATGCCGTCTAAAATTACATTACAGTTTTGAATGATGGAATAAAGATATGACCAGTGTGTACTTGGTCCATTTGCAGGTAACCAATCCATTTGGTAATAGTGAGCTGTTCTACAAGTTGATTGTACAGCTTGCATGTCATCTCCTGTTACATCTCCGTAGTAGATTAAACGCCCGGAATACGCATAGGCATTACGCATTGTCGCATAAATGGCGTTTAGTGAATAATCAATGTCGGAGAGAGATTTGATACTCGTTTCTGTTGGAATTTGTGTGGACGGTTCTAAATCCAACCAATCGTTTCCACATGAAGTAAACAATCCGATGGATAAGACTATTGATAAAAAATTATGTAATGTTCTCATATTGTTGTTTTTTAGTGGTTAAAAATTGATGTTGAGACCAAAAGTAACGGTTTTTAAAGGCGGTGTGGTTTGAGTTGCACTACCGGCACTAACAGCTTCAGGATCATAATTGTCATAGGCCGCCCATGTCCATAAATTGCTTGCTGATGCATAAAAACGAACATTTCCTATATTGATTTTATTTGTCCATTCTTTAGGTAACGTAATGCCGAATGTGATATTTTTTAAGCGGAAATAATCAGTACTGTGGATACGGCGGCTACTTGTTATTTTATGCATTGATACAGAAGATGATTTACCCGGCATATATACTTCTATATTGGTTTGATCACCTGGCTTTTTCCAGCTATCACGATAATAAGTCGGAATGTTTGCATAGGAATCGTAACCGCCATGTTCTGTCTTTTGTGCCCAAGTATCATAAGAATATCCTCCGAATTGATAGGAGAATAAGAAATTTAAATCAAGCCATTTATAACGCAATGAATTAGAGATACCTCCGTTAACAGTTGGTTCTGCATGTTTATAAGGAATGAATTGTGCATTTTTAGAGTTCTCGGTAATTTCTTTTATATAATTTCCGTTCTCATCCAATTCATTGGTATAGAATAGAGGATTTCCTGTTTCAGGATTGATGCCCGCAAATTCTTGTACATAGAATGTACGATAAGAACTTCCTACTTTGTGTATTTGGGTTCCACTGACAATTTGTGTCTGTTCGCCATCTAATTTTACAACTTTATTGGAGTTATGACCTAAATTGAAAGTTGTATTCCAATTAAAGTCTTTTATTTTAATATTAGTGGAATTAATAGTTAATTCAATACCTTTATTTTTCACTTCACCTATATTCATTAAATAACTACTAAATCCTGTTGTCATGGATACAGGACAGTCCATTAATAAGTTTTTAGTTGTACGGGTATAATATTCAATCGTGAAGTTCAGACGATCCCAAAAACCAAAATCCAAGCCAATATTCATATTATAATTGGTTTCCCATTTCAGATTAGGATTTGCAATTTGGGACATTTGAATACCGGGTTGCTCCAAGTAACCACCACTAATGGAGCTTAATCCCATATAGCCGAAATAATCAGAAGGAAGAGTACCGTTTACACCGTATGATGCTCTTATACGCAAGTCTGTTAACCAATCTTTTACAGGTTGCATAAATTCTTCTTCAATAGTACGCCATGCTCCGGATACAGACCAAAATGTTCCCCAACGATTGTCACGGTGCAAACGTGAACTGCCATCAACACGAAAACTAGCTCCTAGATAATATTTATTTTTGTAATCGTAATTCAAACGGCTTAAATAGGATACCAGTCTGTACCTTGAATCACTTCCCCCTACAGATACTGTTTTCATTCCATTACTAATGGCATGTTTGTCGGGAGTTGTAAAATTGTAAGCTTCCCCTGATAAATAGTCATTGTAGGTATCATCAATTTCATATCCGGCAAGAAAGTCCAAATGATGAATGTTGTTGAAAGTAGTTAAATAGCTTAAGGTGTTACTCCATACCATTTTTTTATATTCTCTTATGCGTTTTACTACTTCTCCATTTTCATCTTCACCGTTGGAAGTACGTGGGTCATACCATTTCTCACCTTTTACAGTAGTGTAATCATAACTGAATGTTGTTTTGAATTTCAGATTTTTTATGATTTCGTATTCGGCATAAAGCGTATTGAATGCGCGTAGCATTTTTTCATGTTTATAATCGTATTCAGCTGATAATTTGGGGTTGCGGTCATTGGCTTTACGAATAAATTTACGATTCCAACTGCCATCTTCATTGTAGACCGGATCTGAAGGAGTAGCCCAATTACGTGAGGAATAGAAAGGAGATGTATAAGTGAATCCTTCGTCATAAACACTCTGATTTACATTTGAGAAAAGTATCTTGGCGCCTACAGTCAATTTGTCTGTTGCACTGAAATCTGCGTTCAAACGCCCTGTTACACGTTCCAAACCGGAACCTTGTACAATACCGTTCTGCTTCATATATGATAAAGAAGAGTAATATTTAAATTTATCGCTGCCACCGGCTAGTGATGCTTCATAGGTAGAATGATGTCCCTTTTGGAAAAGCTCTTTATTCCAGTCTGTGAAACCACACCATGGAATTGGAGCATATTTATCGATTTGCCCATCTGCATAAGTTTTACTTTGTGACATTAGCTCTTCCTCTGATATATTAGGATTTTTATCAGCTAGTTTACGTTGTTGATATAATATCAATCCATTGTAAATATATTCACGTCGTTCTTCTCCCCCCATAACTGGGCGATAATCCATTGCGAAATCATTGCTACCCCAGTCTGCTTTTAATGAAATTTGTGCTTTTCCGCTTTTTCCTTTCTTGGTGGAGATTAAAATAACTCCATTTGCAGCACGTGAACCATAAAGGGAGGCTGCTGCAGCATCTTTTATTACTGTAATATTTTCAATATCCGAGTTGTTTAATGTAGACATTATGTCAAATCCGGAGTCGGAGCTGGTAGCAGCAACAGAACCGGATTGGACGGGAACACCATCGATTACGTATAGTGGAGAATTGCTTGCATTGAAAGAACCCATACCACGAATACGGATAGAAGTGGAGGCACCAGGCTGACCTGAACTGGAAGTGACTTGTACTCCGGGAGCATTACCTTCTAGCAAACTGGAGAATGAAACTACGGGTAAATCTTTTAATTTTCCTGTCTTCACAGTAGAAGCAGAACCTGCATATGCCGATTTCTTGAAAGTACCATAACCGGTAACAACCACTTCTTCCATAACATTATTATCAGGAGCCATGACTACTTTCAGTATCTTTCCGGCAGTGGCTTTTATTTCCTGCTTGCCATAACCTATATAGGAGATAATCAAAGTGGCAGGTATACGGTCTACATCTAATGAGAAGTGCCCGTCCAAATCTGTAGTAGTTCCATTCGTAGTACCTTTGACTAAGATATTCGCTCCAATAATAGGTTCTCCCGTCTCATCCAGTACTGTACCGGTTAATGTTGTTTTCTGTTGAGGAACAGCAGACTCTTTTTCTTCAATTTGCTTGATAGCAATAACGCCGTTGTGAACTGAATAGGTCAAACCGCTATTCATAAGACATTTATCAAGCACATTGGCTATTTTTTCGTTATTTACATTTAGGTTTTGGACTTTTATTTGTTTTACATCATTGGTGCTGTATACAAAAGTAAAGTCGGTTTGTCTTTGGATTTCCCAAAGAATTTCACTCAACGTGGCATTCTTGAATGAGGCTGTGACAGTGGCTTGTGCAAACACTTTGTTGGCAGCCTGCATAAAACCTGTGGTAATGATACAGAAAAATAGGAACGTAATCCACAAACGTTTACTACTTTTACCGTGATTGGTGTAGTTGTGTTTTTTGTCCATAATACATCATTTTTATTAGTTATAGAATGTGATTGTTTTGTTATTGACTTTTACGTGTACTTTTTGAGTCTCTTCCAACAAACGTACAAATGGAGTGATTTCCGAATACCGATCTACATTGCATCCAAAGCGTAGGTCTTTTATTTTCTCATTGGCAAAAATTACTTCCATGTCATACCAGCGTGATAGTATTTTCATGATATCTTCCAATCGCTGGTCTTTGAAATGAATTTTTCCTTTTATCCATGAAGTATAAAATCCGGCATCTACCATGCGTATCTGTATGCTGCTGTTTCCGAGGCTGATGGTAGCTTGCTGGGAAGGCTTTAAAATACAGCTTTCTCCAGTTTCTGTATTTACTTTGACAGAACCGTTTACCAAAGTTGTCTGATACTCTTCCTGTGGATAAGCAGAGATGTTGAATGTGGTTCCCAACACTTCTACTTGCATGCCTTGAGTGCATACTATAAATGGTTGCCCTGTTTTGCAGACTTCAAAATAGGCCTCGCCTTCCAGTTCCACTTTGCGTGGACCGTTATCAAATGTCACAGGAAAGCGGAGACTGGTCATTGCGTTCAGATGCACTTTTGTTCCATCACTTAACAATAGAGCATATTCTCCACCTCGTGGAGTTTCCACTTTATTATATACAGGCTTGTTTTTTGGGGCTGTTTTTGATGTTACTTGGTAATTCAGCATTGTAGAGTCCATGTGGACTCGGGCTCCGTCTATTTTCTCAAGCAGACTCTCTGTTTCTTTATTTATATGGATTGTCTGGCCGTCCTCCAATGTCAGAATAGCTTGGGATTCCCCAGGTAGAATGGATTGTGCGATGAACTGTTTGTCCGAAAGAGAAACGGGCGAGGTGAATTTCATGGAAATACTTACAAAAAGGACAGGTAACAGAATGATTGCGGCATAACTTACTATTTTGATATATCTGCTTCTGTTATTATTTCTTTTGATTCGCTTTTCCACTTCTTTCCATCCGGATGAAGGATTGAATGCCGTATTTTTCCGGAAATGTTGCTTTTGGTTTTCTTCATCACAAATTTTCTTGAATAAAATCTCGTGCGCTGTAGATTCTTCTCTCCAAGCAGTTAGTTTTATTGTTTCTTCCGGGGTTATTTCTTCCGACAGATACCTTGCTATGAGGTTGGCTATATAGAAATCTTGTTTTATCATATTTTGACCTGTTTTTTATCTCTTTTATAATAAAACAGGTCTGTTTGAAATTTTGGTGAATAATAAAACGACTTTTTTTGAAAAAAAACAAATTAATGTCTTTTTATATAAAGAACAAGAGGAAGTAATAGTAGTCTTTCAAATTCTCTCTGAGTTTCTTGTAGGCTATTTTCTTTAATGTATGGACTGTTTCTGTAGATATGTTTAGTCTGTCTGCTATTTCTGCGTTTTTTTTCCCTTCCAGAGATAGTTGCATAATGGCTTTCATTTGGTCAGGTAATTTATTTATGGCTTCAGAAACGATACGATAAGTTTCCTCTTCAACGATTGCATCGTGAAAAAAGGAATCCTTTTTCTTTTCGATGACATTTTGAGCGTATTCATATACTACTTTTGAATGCTCCAGTTCATTGAGTGCTTTATTGCGTACAGCTGTATATAAAAATGCTTTTACCTGATGCAGATAAAAAAAATCTTCTCTTATTTGCCATAGTTTGGCAAATGAATCTTGTACAATATCTGCTGAAGTTTCTTGGTTTTCTGTATATTGATTGGCAAATAAGCATAGAGTTACATAATATTTATTGAAAATATCATGAAACCCTTGCTCATTAAGCTTAATACTTATAGTTGTATGAGAAGTTCCCGCTGCCACCTTTGCTTTTAATTTTCTCTAATTTTAGTGCGAATATAGAGAAAATTAATTAAAAACAGCCTCTTATTCTATTAAAATATTATTTTAAGTCTACTACAGTAATACCTGCCCCACCAAATTGTACGTGTTCGTCTTGATAGTGTGCTACTCCTGGAACACTTCCCAAATAGCTGCGAATCAGGGTGCGCAGTATGCCTGTACCTGTTCCGTGAAGGATACGTACACGGTCTATTCCCAATAGTATGGCATCATCGATAAAATAAGTTACTGCCTGTATCGCTTCATCGCCACGCATACCGCGTACATCAATATCTTGTTTGAAATTTAGTTTCTTTTCATATACCCGATCTTGTGTTTCACTGCTGACGAAGGTACTTTTTACCATTGTTTTCTGGGTGGGCTGTATTGGTGTGCTACGTTCCAGCTTATCCAGTTTTACATTGGTTTTTATCATTCCGAACATAACTATTGCATTTTTGCCATTAATTCCTAGTACTTCTCCGACACTGGATTGACCTTTGATCTTTACAGTGCTACCTACAGTGATAGGCTGTTCTTTGGGTATTGACAGTTGGGAAGATTCCGTCTTGGCTTTATCCTTTTTGTTTTTTTTCCGCTCTTGTTTTTCACGGAGTTTTTCCATTTTCCGGATGATTTCATCTTCCTTGTTCTTTTTCTCGATATCTTCTATCTGATTTTTAAAATCAGTCAGTTCCTGACGTGCCGATTGTGTACGTTCTTTGTCGGCTTGTGCTTCCTTGATGATACGGATGGTATTTTCAATTCGGGCATTTGATTCCTGTAATAATTTTTCCGCATCTTCTTTGGCCTTTCGCAAAATCTCTTTACGACTTTTCTCCAGTTCCTGTAGTTCTTCTTCGTATTTGGCGATGGTTTCTTCCATCTGTTTTTCTCGTTTGCGGATGTTCTGACGCTTGGTTTCCCAATAACGTTTGTCACGTACGATATCTTGTAGATATTTATCAGCATTGATATATTCACTCCCTACAATTTCGGATGCGTCGGCTATTACTTCTTCCGGTAAACCTATTTTCCTAGCTATTTCTACTGCAAATGAACTTCCCGGATTTCCTATTTGTAATTGGAATAAAGCTTGCATTAAATGCCTGTCATATAACATGGCACCATTAACCACTCCTTCGTGATCTTCGGCAAAATGTTTCAAATTTTGATAATGAGTGGTGATAACGCCGAATGTGCCCTTTTCATTGAAACGTTTCAACACAGCTTCAGCTATGGCTCCTCCAATTTGTGGTTCTGTACCTCCGCCGAATTCATCAATGAGGATAAGGCTGCGTTCGTTACAGCTTTTCATCATTGTTTTCATGTTGGTAAGGTGTGAGGAGTAGGTACTCAGATCGTCTTCGATACTTTGTTCGTCACCTATGTCTATAAAGATACTGCCGAATAATCCGGCATGGCTACGTTCATGTATCGGAACCGGCATACCACATTGTAACATATATTGTAGTAATCCCACAGTCTTCAGACAAACGGATTTACCTCCGGCATTCGGTCCGGATATAATTAGAATGCGTTGATTTTTAGTTAGTTCTATATCTAGAGGAACAACTTTTTTATTATGCTTGGCCAGCGAGAGTTGCAATAGTGGGTGTATGGCCATGGTCCAGTCCAAAATCTGTTTGTCTTCCAATGATGGTTTGGTGGCGTTCGTCTGAATGGAAAAATGGGCTTTGGCACGGATGAAATCAATTTCTGCCAAAAACTCGTATGACTGGAGGATGGCGGGGACCTGTGGGCGGATTATGATAGAGAAATCTGTCAGGATACGGATGATTTCCCGGCGTTCTTCTCCTTCCAATTCCCGTATTCTATTGTTTGCTTCCACTACTTCGGCCGGTTCTATGAAAACTGTTTTGCCGGTGGATGATTCATCGTGTACAATTCCCTTGATTTTCCGTTTTAATCCCGGTGCGACAGGGATGACGAGTCTTCCGTCACGCATGGTAGGAGTTACATCTTTATCAACATAACCTTCTGCTTGAGCGTTGCGTAGAATTGCATTCAAACTGCGTGATATGCTTCCGGCTGTCGAGGCCAACTCTCTGCGGATGCGTAATAATTCGGAAGAAGCGTTGTCTTTGATTTTTCCGAATTTGTCTAAGATGTTGTTAATACGCGTGATGAGTTGAGGGAACACGATAATATCTCCTGCCAGTTTTTGTAGGGCAGGGTAGGGGGAGTTTTCTTTTTCTTGTTCTTCGTCATTCGGGGTCAGTGTCAGAAAATGGATGATATCACGAATTGTTTCTAAAGAACGGCGTAAATCAAACAGTTCTTGCTCATCCAAATACATACCTTCTACGCGGATACGTTTTAGTGATGGTCGTACATCAAAAAAATATTGGTCGGGAAAACTGTCTTCCTCTTGTATGATGCGCATGAATTCCATCACCTGTTCCAGCCATTCATTAATATCCTTAAAGGATTCTGAGAAGTTCATTTCATCTACTCTTTCTTGACCTAATGTGCTGAGACATTTCTCTTTTAGTAAATGACGGATGGAATCGAAACCTATTTTCTGTTCGAAATTCTGAGGGTATATCATGATTTATTTCTTTCGTTTATTATTCGTATGCAAAAATACGATTTGAAAATTTTATAGCAAAAAAACTGGTAAACTATTTGCTTATTTAAAATAAAGTCGTACCTTTGCAACGCTTTCAACGGAAAGCACTTTTGAAAAGAAGTCTTGGAGAGGTGGCAGAGTGGTCGATTGCGGCGGTCTTGAAAACCGTTGTACTGCGAGGTACCCGGGGTTCGAATCCCTGTCTCTCCGCTGGAAAGAATTGTAAAACAAAGAAAATCCCTGTAAATTAATACTTTACGGGGATTTTTTATTTTTTGATGTATAGTAAAAATAGGCATATCAAAGTATTCTTTCGGTGTACCTTATTACGGATCACCTGTAAAATATGGAGAGTGTTGCAAAGCTGTTTTCATTTCGCATCAGAAAGCATACTTTTGCATGGAACTATACATACGTATGTGCAGGGTTATATATGTGTACGTACAGTCTTATGCGTACATATGTGATATCCTCATGCCCAAAAAGTGTTTTTTAAAAGATCAAGAACTTTTCAAAAAAGAAGACGACCTTTTTAAAAAATAACAGGAACTTTTTTAAAAACGTCTTGATCTTTTTTATTGCTGCCAATACATCGTAAACCGTCATTCTG
>ERZ779937.559-NODE-559-length-14628-cov-3.184794_pt1 | contig 14628 bp, 9 predicted proteins | sample MGYA00511185_ERZ779937 | MGnify/ENA primary metagenome ERZ779937 (study PRJEB29588, sample SAMEA2147216) | human gut metagenome | biome: human gut; feature: human-associated habitat; material: faeces | place: Denmark | collected 2008/2010 ... | reverse complement strand
ATATAGAAAGGTTGTTCCTTACGGGACAGCCTTTTTGTTTTGTTAAAAGAAACCATTCACTTTAACTTGAAATGTTAAAGGAGTTGTTGCTTTTATTAAACAATTCTATAATTTCTTCTTAACGCTTCCTTAAATTTGCAGATAGCAGGAAAGTGTGTATATTTGCATGTGTGTTTTTCATAGTATTAGATTTAAGGTTAACAAAAGGTTGGAGCAAGGCGTTGCTCCTTTTTTTATGGAGTAACGTGAGGAGTACATCTGCTGTCCGGTTCCGATATCCGATACAGAACCACAGAGAAGAATCCGTGCAATGTATTCCTCTCCGTGACTGTGTAACTTAATTCTGCATTTTTAATGCAAGAGGCAGGCTGAATTAAATAATCTCGATGCCTTGCTTCCGGCATAACTCCAATCCCACATCCTTTAACTTGAATTTCTGTATCTTTCCGCTGCCCGTCATGGGGAACTCATCAACAAAGAAGATATATTTAGGAATTTTGTAACGGGCTATCTTGCCGTCGCAAAAGTCACGTATATCGAATTCGTTCATTTCCACCCCTTCGTGCAAGATAATGAATGCGCCTACCGCTTCTCCGTATTTCTTGGAGGGGATACCGGCTACCTGTACATCTTTTATTCCTTCCATCTGATACAGGAACTCTTCTATTTCCCGTGGATAGATATTCTCTCCGCCACGGATAATCATGTCTTTTATCCGTCCTGTGATACGATAATTACCTTCTTCGTCTTTCACTCCCAGATCTCCTGAGTGGAGAAAGCCGTTCCGGTCTATCACTTCGGCGGTTGCTTCGGGGTTTTTGTAATATCCCTTCATGGTGTTATACCCTTTGTTGCACATCTCGCCTTGTACGCCTATGGGACATTCCTCGCCAGTTTCCGGATCGATCACTTTTACTTCCGTAAACTCGAAATCACGGCCCACTGTGTTGCAGCGTACATCAAACGAATCGTCGATGCGGGAGGCTGTCATGCCGGGAGAAGCTTCTGTAAGCCCGTATACACTGGTGACCTTCATAAACATTTTCTCTTCCACACGTTTCATCAGTTCCACCGGACAGAGTGAGCCTGCCATAATGCCGGTGCGCAGACTGGACATATCGAACATATCAAACATGGGATGGTTCAGCTCGGCAATGAACATGGTAGGAACCCCGTACAAGGCCGTGCAGCGTTCCTTGTGGACGGAGGCAAGTACCAGCAGCGGGTCAAAACGTTCCACCATCACCTGCGTGCATCCGTGTGTAAGGCAGTTCATGGTGGCTAATACCACTCCGAAGCAATGGAACAGGGGTACACAGACACATAGTTTGTCATCGGAAGTGAATTTCATGTGCTCGCCAGTCAGGAAACCGTTGTTGCTGATGTTGTAATGGGTGAGCATGACTCCTTTGGGGAAACCGGTCGTGCCCGAAGTGTACTGCATGTTCACCGTGTCGTGGCAGTTCACCTTCGCTTTCGCTTCCAGCAGCTCGTCATCGTCTATGTTGCATCCCAGAAGCAGAATCTCGGCGGTGTTGTACATACCCCGGTATTTTTCGGGGCCGATGTAAATCACGTTCTTCATGCAGGGGAAGCGTTTGCTCTTCAGATATCCGCGCTGGCTGGTCTTTAGTTCGGGCAGCATGGCGTAGACCATATTTACATAGTCGTCATTGCCACGGTCTCCGTTTACGATACACAGCGTGTGCATATCCGAGTTCTGGCAGAGGTATTCCAGTTCTGCCTGTTTGTAGTTGGTATTTACTGTTACGGCCACGGCGCCGATTTTGGCGCAAGCGTACAGAAAGGTCAGCCAGTCGGGCACATTACCCGCCCAGATCCCTACATGGGTTCCCCGTTTCACGCCGATGGCGAGCAGTCCTTTGGCCATGTGGTCTACACGCTCGTTAAATTGTTTCCAGGTGAAGCGCAGATTGCGGTCGGAATATACGATATATTCTTTATCGGGAGTGGTGAGGGCCCAATGTTCAAGCCAGTCACCCAAGGTTCTCGTGCTTAATTCCATCATAAATCAAATAGGGGTATAGATAACGGCCAATATTTTGGCGGCTTGTCCTTGATATCCGTGTACGTGGTGCGGAACGATAGAATCATAATAAATACTGTCTCCGGCTTTAATCAGATGGCATTTTTTACCATGGCATACTTCGACGGCGCCTTCCATGACATAGATAAACTCTTCACCTTCATGCGAGGAGAGTGAGAAGTGGCTTTCCTCCGTCGGTTCCACGTCTACGATGAATGGTTCCATATGCCTGTCCGCTTTTGATTTTGACAGTGAGTGGTAGCGCATATGTGTACGCAGGTCCATTGCATTGTTCGAGAAACTGATGGTATCCTCACTCTCTTGTTTCCGGCAGATTACTGCTCCTTGTTCTTCCTGGTCGTCCAGAAAAGTGCCCAGACGTACCCCTAACGCGCGGGCTATCTTGATGAGGGGAGCCAATGAAGGAAGATCTACATTATTCTCTATTCGTTCTATTTGTTCTTCGGCAAGGCCAGAGCGTACGGCCAGTTCGGCCACACTGATTTCTTTTGTTTCACGTAGTGATTTTATTTTTTCACCAACAATCTTTGTGCTGTCCATGGTTTGTTTTTAATAAGTTTGCAAAGTATAAAGTGCAAATATATAATAAAAAAGAATTGGGCACTCTGTTTTTGTTCTGAATATGTAAAAAAGGCAGGTTAGCGACGAATTGCCGGTCATTTGTCATTAACCGTCGGTAAGTTTCGAATATTTGTGTTTTTTGTTCTATCTTTGTTCTCGAAACTTAATTAAAGACTAAAACTTATGTTCTCAGGGATTGTAGAAGAATATGCGGAGGTGGTGCGTATTGTAAAGGAGCAGGAAAATCTGCACCTCACCTTGAAATGTTCGTTTGTGGACGAACTGAAAATAGACCAAAGTATCTCTCATAACGGCGTGTGCCTGACTGTAGTCAGTTTACAGGATGGAACGTACACGGTTACCGCCATGAAAGAAACGATAGAGCGTTCCAACATCGGCTTGCTGAAAGTGGGAGATAAAGTGAATGTGGAACGCAGCATGATGATGAACGGGCGGCTGGACGGTCATATTGTGCAAGGACATGTGGATCAGACTGCCGAATGTATGGATATAAAGGATGCTGAAGGGAGCTGGTATTTTACTTTCAGATATGCGTTTGACAAGGAAATGGCAAAGCGCGGCTACATCACGGTGGACAAAGGCTCGGTTACGGTGAATGGTGTGAGTCTGACCGTTTGTAACCCTACGGAGGATACTTTTCAGGTTGCCATCATTCCTTATACTTACGAACATACCAATTTCCATACTTTTAAAGTGGGAAGCATTGTGAATATAGAGTTTGATATCATCGGCAAATATTTAAGCCGCATGATGCAGTTCTCCTGATTCTTTTACCGCAGGTTGCACAGATGATTGTTGAAGATGAAAGAAACTTCTTTGTGGAAATCCGGAATTATCCGCATCGGCTTTTGAGCAAAAAAGAATCTGTGCAATCTGTGGTAAAATCGAATATCAGAATTATAAATCTTTCAGCAATATCTTGCTGGTGCTTTTATAATATTCTTCACGGGCATTTGCCAGCGCCTCCCAAGAACTGCTGTATCGCTTTTTGTCTATTTTGAAGGCTTCCGTTCCGGCTATGTCCAGTCTGTTCAGCAGCATAGCCACGTTCATCCGGTTGATATCTACTGACGGCAAATAGCCTATGCTTTCATCGTCACCGTCCATAGCAGTTTCATAAATCATGTGCATGTCCTGTAGTTCATACAGGATTTTCTTGGTGAGCCTTATCGGGATTTTATGTTCGTCGCTGAGTGTCTCGGCGGTATAAGGAGCCTCTTCCGTCTCAAAGCGCTTGCATATCAGAGACATGATGAGGATACACAGAAAGTCGTGATAACGGCGGCTGATATTTGCCGTTTCTTTGCTGAAACTGTAGTTGCGAAGATTCTGTGCCACATAGCAAAGTTCTGCGCCATACAGGCAGATTCCCCATGAAATTTGCGCCCATAACAAGAACATAGGAATGGCGGCGAAGCTACCATAGATTGCATTGTACCTTGATACCCATATCTGACTGCCGATATACAAGTATTGAAAAGCCTGAAAGGCTGTGCCTGCGATGATACCCGGAATGATGGCATACTTCAGTTTCACTTTAGTATTGGGCATAAAGACGAACAGTCCCGTAAACATGGCCCAAGTCAGGATGAAAGGGATCAGGCGTACCAGAAATTTCATCAGGGGTGCCAGTAATACGAAGTCCTCCATGTTTTTCACCATGGTGGACATAAAGATGGTAAGACCGCTGGAAAGTACGATAAGTAGGGGCAGTAAGAGCAGGATGGAGAAATAATCCGTCATTTTGCGATACAGTGTACGGGGCTTCTTCACTTGCCATATATAATTGAAGGTACGTTCTATGTTATAGGTCAGGCTCAGAATGGTCCAGAACAACATCACCAGACCCACTCCGATAAAAATTCCGCTTTTGGCGTGCACCAGATAGGAGTCAATCAGGCCAAGAATGGTTTCGGCAGCCGCACTCTGTCCTTCAAGACCGCTACGGAACTGGGTTTCCAGCAGGTTGGAGAAGCCGAAACCGCGTGCGATGGCGAATAAAATGGCCAGAATGGGAATAATAGAAAGCAGGGTGCTGTATGTCAGTGCGGATGCTTTATTCAAAATACGTCCCTGAGTGAATTCACGAACAGAAAGAGTAGCGATTTTTATTGCATTATAGAGTATTCCTCGGGATTTGCTAACCTCGTCTTCTGTCACTCGCCATATATCATCTTTGAGAAACGATTGCAGACCTTTCAGTTTTTCCTTGTTCATGGTACTCATAAGCTCTTCATTAGGATATATGAAAAAAAAGCAGCCGGCCTGTAAGCCGGGTTCTGTTCTTCGCCTTGCGGCGAAGTGCCTGCCATTTATCTACGCCTGTTGTCACCAACAGGCTCTAGCGGTCTACCCTCCGACGTGGGGCGAGCAACCCTCATAATGTCGGTTTACATGACCTTACAACTCCTAAGACGTACAGCCCGTCATGTCACCATGCGGCTGGTGGGCTCTTACCCCACCTTCTCGCCCTTACCCCGTTTCCCGTAGGAATTGTGGCGGTTGTTTTCTTCTACGTTACTCCACCTTCGCAGATGGCTTTCTGTTAGGAAGTAGGATGCTCTGCGTTGCCCGGACTTTCCTCTTTCGCCTTGCGGCGTCAGCGGCAGACCGGCCGGCTGCTTTTAAGTTTACAAAGATAGCGATTTTAGGTTAAACGTAGGATAATAAAGCGGAAAAAAGTAAGAAAATAAATGGAAAAACGAAGAAAGAGCGGAACAGCCCATTACTTTTTCTTGGTATATATAATAATGAGAAGAGAATCGGTGATGCTCGGTTCGGCACTCCTGCTTATCGTATAGAAACAACGGTAAAAACAGAAATATAAAAGTAAATGAACAGTGCCGGAAAGAGAAGTGGGTGCAGTTTTCGCTTTCCCTCTCCGGACACGGATTTTAGCGGTAGAATTCCAGTTCGTTTCTTAATGAACGCACTTCCTGTTGCAGAAGTTCTATACGTTCCAGCATGTGGTGAATGGCGTCGATTCCTGCAATATTGATGGACAAGTCATAATATAAATGCGTGTAACGCTCCAGTTCCGCTAGTTGGGATGTGGGGAGGTAGCGTTCCTCGTCAATCACCCGGACTTCGATCAGTCCGTCTTCTTCCAGTTCCATAATGAACGACGGGTCCACATGGCAACGGTCGCAAAAATCGTTGATAATAATTAAATCGGTCTGCATAATCCTTCTCTTTTTTTAATTGCTACTATCTTTTAATTGGCGGAACAGCTCTTTCTGATGTTCGGTCAGGTTGCTAGGAATGGTGACATTATAAGTTACTATCAGATCGCCAAATTTGCCTTCTTCCTTGTAAACAGGAAAGCCTTTGCCTTTCAAACGGACTTTGGTTCCGTTCTGGGTTTCAGGTTTTACTTTCAGTTTTACCTTGCCGTTCAGTGTGTCCACGGTTTCTTCACCACCCAGTACGGCGGTGTAGAGGCTAAGCGGAGCATGGATATATAAATCATTTCCCAGACGTTTGAATACAGGATCGTCTGGAATGACAAAGGTGATGTACAGATCGCCTGCAGGACCACCGTTTACCCCCGGTGCACCATGACCACGCAATTTGATAGTCTGTCCGTTGGCTATACCTGCCGGAACAGTGATACGTATGTTCTTTCCGTTTACATTAAGCACTTGTTTGTGTGTTTCGGCGGCTTCACGCAATGAAAGTTGTAATTCAGCATTATAGTCCTGTCCACGGAATCCGGCGCTTCGTCCGCCGTTTGCACCGCCACGATGCCCGAACAGTTCTTCAAAGAAATCAGAGAAACCACCTGCGCTGCCACCGAAATGTGCACCGGTGAATTCTTCTCCTCCATTGCCGGAATACCAGTAACTGCCGTTACCGTCCGTACCGAATCCGCTTCCGGCTCCGCCAAACCCTCCGAATCCACCAGCACCTCCATATTGTTGCTTTTGTTTTTCAAATTCGTCGGCATGTTTCCAGTGTTCCCCGTATTCGTCGTATTTCTTACGTTTTTCCGGGTCACTCAGTACTTCGTTGGCTTCATTTATCTCCTGAAACTTATCTTTGGCTCCAGGATCATTCGGATTCAAGTCAGGATGGTATTTGCGGGCCAGCTTACGGAAAGCCTTCTTGATATCATCTTGGGTGGCGCTTTTGTCCACTCCCAATACTTTGTAATAGTCTATGTAAGCCATATTATATATTTGTTAAATTTCATCTGCTTTAAGAGAAACAAAATACATGCCAATTGGTTGTGTTCTGTTTTTATTTTATTATCTTTGCAGCGAATTTTTAGAAATTATTCTAAAGGAAATGAGGGGATTGGCAATCATATTCAGGTTTTTTATGCTATTAGTCCTGCTGCTTCCTGTGGTTGCTCTGTGTCCTGTGAAGGCGGAAACAATCCCGGAAGGGCCTATCCTTATTGTCACTTCTTATAATCCCGAAACGCGTAGTATTTCTGACAACCTGTCTGCTTTTATGGATGAATACAGACAGCGTGGCGGCAAGTATACTCCGATCATAGAGAGTATGAACTGCAAGAATTTGTCCGAGGCCTATCTGTGGAAATCGCGTATGGCCTCCATCCTTGGTAAGTATAAGGGGAAAAACCGTCCGTCACTGGTTATATTGTTGGGGCAGGAGGCATGGTCGGCTTATATCTCACAAGACACGGAGATAGCTAAAAAGACTCCGTCTATCTGTGGCATGGTCAGTGTCAACGGACTGGTATTGCCTGATGATAGTATCGACACACGGGTATGGGAACCTGAAAGTAAGAATATTTATACGGATTTCAGTGATTATAATATTGTTGCCGGTTATGTATATGAATATGATGTCGATAAAAACATAAAGCTGATGCGTCGTTTTTATCCTGATATGCGCCGTGTGGCATTTATATCGGATAATACCTATGGCGGGTTGTCTATGCAAGCCTTGGTTAAAAAGGAGATGAAGAAGTACCCCGATTTAGAAACAATTTGGCTGGACGGCCGTACAGAAACCTTTATGGAAGTGAGTGAAAGGATGCGCAGGTTGCCTCAAAATACGTGTGTGTTATTGGGAACATGGCGTGTAGACTGTACGGAGAGTTATGTTATTGGTAATACGACTTATATGCTGCGCGATGCGAATCCCACCCTGCCTGTGTTTACTATTGCATCTGTGGGGCTGGGACATTGGGCATTGGGAGGATATACTCCCGAGTACCATGCGGTAGGAAAGAATATAGGCGCGGTTACTTATGATTTTTTGGATAAAGGGGATAGAGAAGGGGTGGACTTGTTGACTATTCCCGGAAACTATACTTTTGATATAAAGCGTTTGCATGAATTCAAATTGGATTCATTGAATCTTCCTCAGGGAGCGGTGTTGGTGAACAAGACTCCTTCGTTTTATGAGCAGTATAAATATTGGGTCATAGGGGTTGTTTCGGCGTTCATGTTCCTGATAGCCTGTTTCTTGATAGCCATATATTATATTATCCGTATCAACCACTTGAAACATAATCTGGAAGTATCCGGCGAGGAACTGCTGGTAGCCAAGGAGAAAGCGGAGGAATCCAACAGGCTGAAGACGGCTTTTCTGGCCAATATGAGTCACGAAATACGCACTCCCTTGAATGCCATTGTGGGATTTTCCAGCGTGTTGGTCAGTGATGATTCCTCTCCTGCCGAGAAAGAGCAGTATTGTGATATCATTCAGAAGAATTCCGATTTGTTGTTGCACCTCATAAATGATATTCTGGACATCTCGCGCATGGAATCCGGAAGGATAAAATTCGTATGGGAAGAATGTGATGTGGTAGAGTTGTGTCAGACGGCTTTGTCTACAGTGGAGTATGGACGCAAGACCAGTGCTTTGTTTCTGTTTGAAACTCCTGTGCCTTCGCTGGTTGTCAAGACGGATGCCCAGCGTCTGAAGCAGGTGTTGATTAATTTGCTGTCCAATGCCGCAAAATTTACTCCGTCCGGTTCTATCAAACTGACGGTTGCCATAGACAAACAGCATCAGCAGTTGGAATTGTCAGTGTCGGATACCGGTTGCGGTATTCCACCCGATAAGAGTGAAAAGGTATTTGAACGTTTCGAAAAATTGAATGAATATTCCCAAGGTACGGGGCTGGGATTGGCCATTAGCAGGCTGATAATCGAGAATCTGGGAGGTAAGATATGGGTGGACAAGGATTATACCGAAGGCGCCCGGTTTGTATTCACGCATCCTTTGACTAAAAAAGAAAAAGAGTAGAGAAATGAAATATAGAATATGTATCAGCGCCCTGCTGTTGTGGGCGGGTATGCAGTTGTCTGCATCCAATAATCAGGAAGAAGTGGTTATCAAGATTATAGAAACCAGTGATGTGCACGGGAATTTCTTTCCGTATAACTTTATCGAACGGAAAGAATGGAGTGGAAGTCTTGCCCGTGTTCATTCCTTTGTGAAAGAACAGCGTGAGAAATATGGGGATAATTGCCTGTTGATGGATAATGGGGATATCCTGCAAGGTCAGCCTACAGCTTACTATTATAATTTCATGGATACCGTGTCTACTCATGTTGCGGCGGATATGATGAATTATATGGGATATGTGGTAGGTAATATGGGTAACCATGATGTAGAGACTGGGCATGCGGTGTACGACCGTTGGATAAAACAGTGCGATTTTCCGGTACTGGGGGCTAACATAATAGACAATGCCACTGGAAAACCTTATCTGAAACCCTACGAGGTGTTGGAGCGTGACGGAGTGAGGATAGCGGTTCTGGGTATGATTACTCCGGCCATTCCTTCATGGTTGCCGGAGAAATTATGGAGTGGTCTGCATTTTGAGGAAATGGAGCCCTGTGCACGCAAATGGGTGAAGATTATAAAGGAAAAAGAGAATCCTGATGTCATTGTGGGATTGTTTCATGCCGGAAAGTCGGGCAACGTGTTGGGACAGGTGGTGGAAGATGCCTCTATGGATGTAGCCAAACGGGTTCCGGGCTTTGATGTGGTGCTGATGGGGCACGACCATACTAGGGAATGTGTAAAGGTGCAGAATGTGGCAGGAGACAGCGTGTTGGTTATTGACCCGGCAAACAATGCCAATGTAGTTTCGGATGTGACCCTGACCGTAACAAAGAAAGACGGGAAAGTAGTGGAGAAGTCGGTGGAAGGTAGATTGGCGGATATAAACAAGTATCCTGTCAGCCGGGAGTTTATGGATAAGTTTGCCCCTCAATACAAGGCTGTAAATGACTTTGTATCCCGTAAAATCGGTACAATTTCACGTACCATCACAGCGAAGGATGCTTATTTCGGTTCTTCTCCTTTCATAGACCTGATTCATCAGTTGCAATTGGAAATTTCGGGTGCTGAAGTGTCTTTCTGTGCTCCGTTGTCCTTCCGGGCAGAGATTAAAGAAGGAGACATCTATGTGAGTGATATGTTCAATTTGTACAAGTACGAGAACATGCTGTATGTGATGGAACTTTCGGGCAAGGAAATTAAAGGTTTCCTGGAAATGGCATACGCCATCTGGACTAATCAGATGAAGAGTTCCGAGGACCACCTGATGCTTTTCAAGGAGCCGGTAGAGAAGGGGAAGCGTGCTAATTTCAAGAATTTCAGCTTTAACTTTGACTCTGCCGCAGGCATTAATTATACGGTGGACGTGACCAAGCCGGCAGGAGAGAAAATCACGATTCAGAGCATGTCGGACGGGACTCCTTTCAGTATGGATAAGGTTTATAAAGTGGCTTTGAATTCTTACCGTGGGAACGGTGGCGGAGATTTACTGACTCTTGGAGCTGGAATTTCCAAGGAAGATTTGGCAAAACGTATTATTTTTGCAACCGATAAGGATTTGCGTTATTATCTGATGCAATATATTGAGCAGGAAAAAGTGCTGCATCCTCATGCTATGCACCAGTGGAAGTTTATTCCGGAGGAATGGACTGTGCCTGCCGCGAAAAAAGACTATCAATTGTTGTTTGGCGAGGAAAAGAAATAAATAGTTGAGCAAGAGAAGGTACATAGTAGCCCCGTTATTACTGCTGGCGCTGTTTTTAACGTATCAGGTAAGCATCACTTTGTTTACCCACGTTCATATTGTGAACGGGGTGATGATTGTGCACTCTCATCCTTCGTCCGAAAAACACCATACGCATACCACAGGACAGGTAATCTCAATTGCTCATCTGAGCACTATCCAGACTCTGGAGCCCGGGGGGCAGACAGAGATGACTGTATTCCGTCCTGTGTTGTATGTTTTGGAATACAAGACAAATACTTTCCGCGCGAAAGTGCTTTGTGCGCAATGTATCCATTTGCGCGCTCCTCCTTTTTATTGCTGAAACATAAGGTATATCTGTTGACGGGATACATTCGGATAATCCGTTCAACAGATGCGGATGTGCTTTTGCCGTAGAGCTGCACACATTCTTTAATTGAATAAACCGAAACATTTTAGTAATAGAAAAAATAGATGAAACAATATATTCTGTTACTCGTGCTCATGGTGATGGGTGCGGGTATCAATGCGTATGCAGAAGATGTAAATCCTGTGAAGGAAGGCAATGTGATTTCAGGTCATGTAGTGGAAAAAGGCACGGAGAACAGCCTTCCGTATGCTACCATATTGATTGTGGAAACCGGGCAAGGTACGGTGAGTAACGAGGACGGGGAGTTCCGTTTCAAGAAGGTTCCGGCAGGAAAGTACACATTGAGAGTTCAGCTACTGGGCTATGAGACACAGGAAAAGAAAGTGACCGTCAGTAACGACTTCACGGTAGATGTTCATTTTTTGATGAGTGACGAAAGTATTATGACGGACGAGGTAGTCGTATCGGCCAATCGCAATGAAACAAGTCGCAAGGTGGCTCCGGTGGTAGTCAATGTGATGAATGCCAGGCTTTTCGAATCGGTGAATTCTACCGATTTGGCTAAATCCTTGAATTACCAGTCGGGGTTGCGTGTGGAGAACAACTGCCAGAACTGCGGCTTCCCTCAAGTGCGTATCAATGGGCTGGAAGGACCTTATTCTCAGATTCTTATCAATAGCCGTCCGGTAGTCAGTGCTCTGTCCGGTGTGTATGGCTTGGAGCAGATTCCGGTGAATATGATAGAGCGTGTAGAGGTTGTCCGCGGAGGAGGGTCGGCCTTGTTTGGTGCTAATGCAGTGGGCGGAACCATCAATATCATCACGAAAGACCCCATCAACAATTCATTTCAGGTTTCTTCAACAATGTCCAATATGAACGGCAAGGTGTGGGAACAGTATATGGGAGCCAATGCCTCTTTGGTGTCAAAAGACAATACGTATGGCATCGCTTTGTATCAGTCTTATCGGAACCGTAATCCGTATGATGCGGACGGGGACGGTTTCTCGGAGTTGGGAAAGCTGAATATGAATACATTCGGGCTGCGCACCTATTACCTCCTACGCAGTTCAGCCGTATCAGTCTGGAATATCATACCACGAATGAGTTCCGCCGCGGAGGGAATAAATTTGATTTGCAGCCGCACGAAACGGATATCACCGAACAGACCAAGCACGTTATCAATAGTGGCGGATTGAGTTATGATCTGTTTTGGAAAGAATACAAGCATAAGCTTTCTTTCTATTCTTCCATCCAGCATACCGACCGTAACAGTTATTATGGTGCGCAACAGGATGCGAATGCATACGGAAAGACAAAAGATCTGACTTGGGTGGCAGGCGGCATGTATGTGGGTAATTTTGAGAAAGTTTTATTCTCTCCTGCTACTTTTACCGCCGGGCTGGAGTATCAGAACAACTCCCTGCACGATGTTATGACCGGTTATCACCGTGATATGAAACAGGATGTGCGCATTGCCAGCGCTTTTGTGCAGAACGAATGGAAAATGAATCAGTTTGTATTCCTGGCCGGCTTCCGTCTGGATGACCATAACCTGATTGACAATCCCATCTTCAGCCCCCGTCTGAACCTGCTCTATAAGCCCAGTGACAAACTACAGGCGCGCATCACTTGGTCCACCGGTTTCCGTGCGCCGCAGGCATACGATGAGGATTTGCATGTTACCGCAGTAGGAGGTGAGGGCGTGCTTATCAAGTTGGCGGAAGGGCTGAAGCCTGAGCATTCTAACAGCATCAGCGGCTCCATTGACTGGACGGCGAATATCGGTCATTTCCAGACCAATTTGTTATTGGAAGGATTCTATACCGGATTGGATGACGTGTTTGTACTGGAGGATATGGGCCATGACCAGAATGGTAACAAGGTGAAGGAGCGTCGTAACGGTAACGGGGCACGTGTGTATGGCGTGAATCTGGACGGAAAGATTGCACATGGACGTGATGCGGCTTTACAGGTGGGCTTCACGGTGCAGCGCAGCGAATATACTGAGCTGGAGGCATGGAGTGAGAATCCTGAGGTAGCGCCGGTGAAGCGGATGCCCCGTACTCCTGACTATTACGGTTATTTCACATTGACATCTGCTCCGTTCAAGAATTTCGACTGCTCCTTGTCCGGTGTGTACACAGGCCGGATGCATGTGCCGCATTTCGCACCGACAGAGTTGCCCGAGGAATATATAGGACAATATATCGCTAAAGATGAAATGGTGCATACTCCTGATTTCTTTGATTTGAATGTGAAACTGAATTATACGTTTGTATTGAATGACCATATCAAGTTGCAATTGAACGGTGGAGTGCAGAATATCTTTAATGCTTTCCAAAAGGATTTGGACAAAGGTGGTTATCGTGACTCGGGTTATTTCTATGGGCCTACACAGCCTAGAACGTATTTTGTGGGGATCAAGATTACGAATTGAATAATCTGCTGATTTGTCAATGTGCTAATATGTCAATGGGTTACGCTTTGTTCCACATGGCACATTAGCACATTGTCACATTGACAAATTAGCAGATTGATTTATTATCAACTACTGACAAGTGACTATACTTTTCTGTAATCCGGAATCCCGGATCGGGATAATTATATAAGGGGAAGCGGTGTTCTGTTTCTCCTTCCATATATTTCCACAGACTGGCATATTCTTCTTTCTTCTCGCCCATTTCCTGCAATTGCAGCATATATTGCCAGATAGACTTGTTTTCCTTGATGTATATTTTTTTCATCTGATGAATAATCGGACTATGCTGGCGGGTTGGGTCATGGTCAAATTCCAGTATCCGTTTTCCCTCTTTTGTCATACCGATAGTTACGAAAGTCATGCTCTTGCCTATACCCGGCAGGTTCAGTACGCTGCGGTCTGTTGCTACGAAAGGAATCTGATGGAAGGTGCAGAAACGCTGTACGGCTGCCGCACGGTCTTTACTGTTTCTCAACAGGTTCAAAAACTCCTTTTCTTGCTCTGCGGAGAGTTTTCCCCATACCTTTTCCTCTTCTTTCTCCTGCAAGGAGCGGCTGTTCGGTGTGAATACGGCATAATTCTCCTCAAATCCTTTTACCGAGAAGGTGTAATAGCATAGTACACCCAGCCCATTCAATACTTTGCGCAGTTTGGCGGTGTGTCCGCGACGGGAAGCAGCCACATTATATACTAACTGGTTGGTGATAGTCCACCCGGCTGCCAGTATCTTGCGGATAGCTTCACGCGCTTCGGGTGTTACTTCCAGCGGAGTCTGGAAATGCGTTTGAATCAGAAATTGGCTGACTCCTACGGCAGATGCCTTTTCTTTGAACTCGCGTAAGATTTCCAATAGCTCGTCATTGATTCGCATGGGCAGATATACCGGGAGCCGGCTGCCCAAGCGTACTCGTTGCAGTTCCGCATATTTCTCTCCTTCGGCGCGTTGCAGGTTTGCGTTTCGTTTGCGGACAGCCATTTTGTAGACGGCTTTCAGTATATTGCGCAGGGTCTTGTTCTGGCTCATCAATGCATCGCCTCCTGTAATCAGGATATCCCTGAGCTGAGTGTCGTTCTCGAAATATTCCATCAGTTTTCTCAACCTCTTGTCCCAGCTCTCTTTCGGCTTCAATTCCTCGAAGTTGAAGTTCAGACGTTCA
>ERZ779937.552-NODE-552-length-14809-cov-3.294496_pt1 | contig 14809 bp, 14 predicted proteins | sample MGYA00511185_ERZ779937 | MGnify/ENA primary metagenome ERZ779937 (study PRJEB29588, sample SAMEA2147216) | human gut metagenome | biome: human gut; feature: human-associated habitat; material: faeces | place: Denmark | collected 2008/2010 ... | reverse complement strand
TAATGTCAGAGAAAGTAAGACAATAAATTTTGTGGAATCCTATACACTTATGAGAAAATAATAAGGGAAAGGTGATTACAAATGCAAAAAAAGAAAAGTAACACAGACAACAAGATCACATATCAGATCAATACAAAGAAGAGAAACATTATTATTATCACAGTACTTACAGTCATCATTCTTTTGGCTGGTATTACTACTGGAATTATTCTTTACAATAAGAATAATGATGATGGTAGCACAAACATGGTTGAGGTTACAACTACCGAGCAGGAAGCTAAGGCAACCACAGAAGTTGCAACAACTAAAAAGAAAGAAACAGCTACCACAGAAGCTAAGAAGCCTTCAAAGAAGAAAGAAGCAACCACAGAGAGACCAATCTCTGGTGGAGTAAATGCTCCTACTACAGAAGCTCCTAAGCATAACACAGAAAAGACTACAGAAGCTCCTAAGAATGACTATAAGCCACAGCCACAGCAGCCAGCTACAGAAGCTCCTACAACAGAGCACCAGCATCAGTGGACTGAAAAGGAATGGACTGAAACTATTGAACATCCAGGTGAGGAAATATTTGGTTGTGAATGTGATGATTGTGGATTCTGGTGTGAAGATGGTGCTACAATGTGGGCTCATCAGGATGAAACTGGTCATAATGGTTATAGTAATTATGCTCGTTCTACTGAACCAACTACAGAGACTATTACTCATCATAAAAGAGTTTGTAGTTGTGGAGCTGAAGAAGTCATTGACTAATACACAGTACCTTCTGGTTAATAACAATCAGAAGGTATTTTTATGCTCTCATACAGGTTACTCATTTTTTCATGTTACACTCATACACAATTCTAACTCTTATATGTATACTAGTATACCTGTATACATATATCTAGCTCTTATGTTACTGTTTTTTCTTATTCAATTATTATGTCTTGATATTTTTTAGATTCTTGAGAGATTTTAGATCCAGATTAGATATGTGCTGAGAGAGATATTTTCGTGAGGTAATCCTGATAATTATCTTCGCATGAAGAGAATAAAACAGTTGTACAAGGAATTATATAAAACAGAAAATATTGAGAAATTTAGAAGTATTATCATTCCTATTGAAAGAAATGCTGTGGCATGATAGAATAGCCGTATAAACGGAAAAGAAATCAATAAATACGGATATGAAATATAACGGAGGAACACACATGATTATCAGTGAAAGAATTTTTTACATAATGGAGCAGAAGAACATGACCCAGCTGGAATTGTCAAGAAGAACGGGGATTGCAACTAGCAATATCAGTGACTGGAAAAAGAAAAAGACAAATCCAAAGGCAGACTGTTTATTATCCATATGTGACGCATTGGATATTACACCGGAACAGCTTTTAACGGGAAAAGGAATTGATCCGGAGTATAAAGATGCAGATATGGATTATGAAGTTACCAGGTCGGATATTAAGATATTAAAGCAGATTCATAGCCTTGGAGACGAACAGTATAAAAGATTGATGGCATATATGAAGGCATTGAAGAAACTGGAGCAGATGGAAAGCATTGTGGAGGAATAGAGATGGCAAATAAAATAGTTAGGGAAATTATTCACGCAAAAGGAATTGATATTGGGATTTACACGAAAGATTTTGAAAATGAATATATTTCGTTGACAGATATTGCAAAATATAGAAATGATAATGATCCCAGATTTGTCATTCAGAACTGGATGCGAAACAGAAATACAGTTGAGTTTTTGGCTGTTTGGGAAGAACTTCATAATCCAGATTTTAACCGTGTGCAATTCGAGGCGGTTAGAAGTGAGGCAGGATTAAACAGGTTTGTTATGACGCCAACCAAATGGATTGAACAGACCAATGCTATTGGAATAGTGTCAAAAGCAGGCAGATATGGTGGAGGAACTTATGCACATAGTGATATTGCTATGGCATTTGCAACATGGATTTCTCCAGAATTTCAACTGTATATTATGAAAGATTACCGCAGGTTAAAACAAGATGAAAATAGTCGATTTTCATTGGACTGGAACTTGAACAGGGCTTTATCAAAGGTGAACTACCGTATTCACACGGATGCGGTGAAGGAAAATTTGATTCCACCAGAGCTAACACCGGAACAGATTGCCTATACGTATGCCAGTGAAGCAGATCTTTTAAATGTTGCTTTATTTGGACAAACTGCAAAGCAATGGAAAAATAACAATCCAAGTAAAAAGGGTAATGTGCGTGACGATGCAAATTTAAATCAGTTATTGGTATTGGCAAATATGGAGAGCTATAATGCAATTTTAATTGAACAGGGAAAATCTCAATCAGAAAGACTTGTATTGCTTAGAAATTTGGCAATTAAGCAGATGGATACATTAGCCAGTATTAATTTATCAGCGGTTTCGGCACTTCCGTGAGGTGATATGTAAATTGAAGAAAGAAAAAATCAGAGTTTATTTATATACCCGCGTTTCCACAACCATGCAGATAGACGGCTATTCTCTAGATGTGCAGAAAACAAAAATGAAAGCCTTTTGTGACTATAATGAATATGAAATTGCCGGTGAGTATGAGGATGCAGGAAAATCCGGTAAGTCAATAGAGGGAAGAATTGCCTTTAATCAAATGATGGATGATATCAAATCAGGAAAAGATGAAGTGTCTTATGTCCTTGTATTTAAGTTTTCCAGATTTGGAAGAAATGCGGCAGATGTCCTTGCAACATTACAAGTGATGCAGGACTTTGGTGTGAATCTGATTTGTGTAGAGGATGGAATAGATTCATCTAAAGATGCCGGAAAACTTATGATATCTGTTCTGTCAGCAGTGGCAGAGATTGAACGTGAGAACATTCGTGTTCAGACAATGGAAGGCAGGATGCAGAAAGCCAGGGAAGGTAAATGGAATGGTGGTTTTGCACCATATGGATATGCTCTCATTGATGGAAAATTGGTAGTGAATGAGGAAGAGGCAGTAGCTATCAGAACGATATTTGACCAATATGTAAATACAGATTTGGGAGCGAATGGAATTGCTAAGTATTTAGAAAATCATGGAATCCATAAGATAGCCAGACAGAATGGCAAAAATCCATTATTTGATGCTGCTCTTATCAGAAGGATTATACAGAATCCGGTTTATAGCGGTAAAATCTCCTATGGCAGAAGACGGACAGAAAAGGTTCATGGTACAAGGAACGAGTATAGGCAGGTTGAGAAAGACGATTATCTGTTGGTAGATGGTTTACATGAAGCTCTTGTATCAGAAGAAGTATGGGAGCAGGCACAGGTCAAGGTTGCGGCACAGGCTAAAAAGTACGAAAAGGTCAATCGTGATAAGAAAGAAAAGATACATCTTTTATCTGGAATTTTAAAATGTCCTGTCTGCGGTGCAGGAATGTATGGCAACAAGGCCATTAAGAAGCGCAAGGATGGAAGCAATTATAAGGACTTTTATTATTATGGCTGTAAACACCGGAATATGACCAGAGGTCATAAGTGTGATTATAAAAAACAGGTGCATGAAGAAATGCTGGATGCTTCTGTTGCAGAGGTGATCAGTAAACTGGTTAGCAATCCTAAATTTTCAGATTTAATACGCAGCAAGATAAATATGGAAGTAGACACCAGTGCATTAGATCAGGAAATAGCAAATTACGAAAAACAATTAAGACAGCTATATCATAATAAAGATACGATCTTGTCAGATATTGATTCTCTTGATTATGAGGATAAACATTATCGGCGAAGAAAAACAGATTTAGAGAACCGTTTGTACAAGACTTATGATAAAATAGATAAAGCAGAGGAATTGCTTATATCTGCAAAAACTAAGAAACGCGCTCTGCTGGCAGACAAGATTACCGGAGACAATATCTACAAGGCACTCATTTTCTTTGATAAGCTGTATGCCCAAATGAACGAAGCTGAGAAACGAGAGTTCCTGTCACAGTTAGTGGATAATGTACAGATTTACGAAGAACGCAAAGAGAATGGTCAGTGGCTGAAATCCATAGAATTTAAGTTGCCGATTATAGAAAAAGAGTTTACACTAAGTTTGGACAATGATACACAAAATGAGACGGTTGTTCTTTTGTCCCAACTGAAACAAAAGCCGGATGATTATATTAATGTCACGATTGAACTTGATGATATGGATATAACATCTGCAGAGACTAAGGCAACATATGATGAGATAAAGAAGTATGTGGCTGAACATAATGCCGGCATGAAGGTTTCCAATCTGTATATCTCACAGGTAAAGAGAAAATGCGGAATTGAGGTTGGAAAGAATTTGCGCGTTGCAACGAAAATGAAGATAGCAGGCAGCCGCAGTGTCCAGAAGATAAAGAGAGTGCAATTGTGGAGGCATTGAAGCATTTTAAGATGATTCAGCAGAAATAAAATGAGTTTGTTCAATCGGAATTTGTAGAATTAGTAAATCTCGATTTTGGGAAATACAAGAATGTGTCTCATTATGGTTTTAATGCGGTTTGTAAGGAGAAACAATATGATAGGGTTTGTTATATGGTCACTTTTTGGAGTGTTTATAATTGGATTAGGAATAAAAGATATGTTTTCTAAGAATCCCGTTGGATTCTGGGCTAATACCGAAACAATAAAAGTAAAAGATGTGAAAGGTTACAATCGTGCGAGCGGACTATTGTTTATAATCTATGGAATCATTTTTGTTATATTAGGAATTCCGCTGTTAGAAGGTCAAAATACACCATACGTTCTGTTGTCGGTTATTGGTGTGATGGTGGAAACAATTGTAATTATGGCTGCTTATAGTTTAGTTATCGTTAAAAAGTATGAAGAGAAGTAAATAACTTATAATTTGTATGTATGGTAAATCTAAACTTCACCGGAATTCAAAAATGGCTCCATTTTGCGCCCCCGTTTTTGAAATCTAGAATCTAAACAAGATTACAATAAAATCAGAACATAAAAAGTGGTGGCAAAAAGCGCCGTCAAAATCGTAAAGTGGGGGCGGAAAGCGCCACCAAAATGATAAAATGGTGGCAAAAAGCGCCACTACATATAATAAACAAAGGGTTCAAGGGAAAAATCCCTTGCTAGAACAGCATTTGGATGGAGACATCTCTAATGCGTATCTAGCCGTCAACCTAAGAAGTATCAAGGCAGCCAAAACAGCAGATTAATCATGCAACATTTCCTACTGGTTAATTAAATTGAATAGAAATTAAACACTGTTCAATTGAGCAATCTATATGAATCTGATATGCTGAGTATACAAAAGCTTTTGAATTTTTTTAGGAGATGAAGCAAATGGATATAGGCGTTGTTATAAAAAAATATAGAAAAGAAGCTGGTATGACGCAGGAGGAGATGGCAAACAGATTAGGCGTGACGACACCGGCTGTAAACAAATGGGAGAATAGTAATTCCAAGCCGGATATTGAACTGCTGGCACCAATTGCGAGATTGTTTGATATTTCGCTTGATACATTACTTTCTTTTCATGAATATCTTTCAGATACTGAAATCGAAGAAATTATCAGGAAGATGGACAGGATGTTTTCAGAAGAAGGCTATGAAAAGACTTATGAATGGGCATTGAGACTTATAAAGGAATATCCGAATTGTAACATGCTTATCTGGCAGGCTGCGGTAATGCTTGATGCAAGAAGAATAACGGATAAATGCACGAATCCGGAAAAATATGATAAGCAGATTAACGCATGGTATGAGCTGGCACTACATGATGAGAATGAAGAGATACAGCATCATGCAGCAGATTCCTTATTTGGATTTTATTTACGTAAGAAGAATTACGCCAAGGCAGAAAAATATCTGGACTATTTTTCAGAACACGATCCTATGAAAAGTTATTATCAGGGAAGATTACTCCAGGAGCAGGGAAAAATCAAAGAAGCATATGAGAAATATGAAAATGTTATTTTTTCCGGCTTTAGTACACTTAATTTTGTGCTTTCCACAATGGCTGGACTGGCATTGCGGGAAAATGATATCGGTTATGCGAGATTTCTGTCAGGGAAAGTACAGGCAGTTGCTCATACATTGGAAATGGGAAAATATAATGAGTATTCGCCAATGCTTGATATTGTATGTGCAGGGAAAGATGTAGAGGGAACATATAAGGTGGTAAAACATCTTCTTGATAACGTGGGTACTATGTATGATTTTAGAAAGTCCGATTTATATAAGCATATGAAATTCAGGGATATTGATGAAGCTATATTAGATAGTGTAAAAGAAAAACTTCTTGAAGGATTCAGGAATGAGGAAGAATTCGGCTACATGACAGGATATGAACCGTGGGAAAAATTAATCTTTGACAGATAAGTTTTTTTGAAAACTGCCGTTTGGTAAAATCTATTCCATTTTTAAAAGTCTTGCGATAAAATATGTTCTGTGAATCATTCACAGGATTATATTTTGAGGAGGCTTGGCAATGAACAAGGATTTTGAACGCTGCTGCAGCTTTCTTGCAGACATGATTATTAAATATGCACCAGCAAAATCTGTTTTTACTGATATCCGCAAGGATTACAATTTATGATTTATGATATCGTGATTTCATATCAGACCGAGATAGACCTTCGTGGAATCTTCGAATACATTGCTTTTGAACTGAAGTCACCAGAAAATGCAAGTGGTCAGCTTGATAGGCTTGAAGCATGTATTTTATCTTGTTCTATATATTCCGGATGATGATACACAAGTGGTTACGATTATACGTGTTATGTACGGTGGAAGAGATGTGGATACGCAATTAAATATATTTACAAAAACAAAATAATTTGAAAGCATCAATCAGAAATGGTTGGTGCTTTTTTCATGTCTGGAGAAATCTGTTTTTTTATGCCCATTTTTACGGAAGGAGGTATCGACCGTTGCTAACAGAATTATGGGTATTACTGTCAAGATTGGCAAAGATACCACCAAATTACAGACTGGCTTCCTGTATAATTCAAAGTGTAGGAAAAATAAAAAATTATATTTCATCAACGTTTCATAAAAGGTGTGTAGAATGATATTAAAAGTAGCTATAAAATGCTATTGTGAAAAAAATAAAGGAGGAATAATTTATGAAAAAATGCTTGTCCAGTAGATGCAATTAGTTATGGAGTAAGAAAATAGAAAGGAGTAGTTAGGAAAGTGATAAAAAATGCTATAGCATATATTACAAGAAAGAGAAATAGAACTTTAATAATTTTTATCATATTAACTATAGTTCTTTCTTGCTTGTATTCTTGTTTAACAATAATGAAATCAAGCGATGAAATAGAAAAGGCTTTATATGAAAGTTCTAATTCTTCAATATCAATAACAAGAAAAGATGGTAACTATTTTAATGTTAATGAATTTAAAGATATTGAAAAATTAAAAGAAATTGAAGAAATAATAATGCAATATGATGGATTAGCAAAGCTAAAAGATGCTAAAGTAGTTAGCGGAGAACAAAGAATAAATAGAGAAGATTTATCTGACGAATTTAAGAATGTTGTTTCACTCGAAGCTACAAATAATACTAAAAGAAATATTTTGTTTAGTAGTGGAGTATTTACAATTAAAGAAGGTAAAAATATAGGAGAAAATGATAAGGATTCAATTATTGTTCATGAAGAATTTGCTAAACAAAACAATCTAAAATTAGGTGATGAAGTTGATCTTGAATTACTAGATATTGAAAAAAGTGGAAAAATAAAAAGTCATAAATTTAAAATTATAGGGATCTTTTCTGGTAAAAAACAGGAAACATATACAGGATTATCTTCTGATTTTAGTGAAAATATGGTGTTTGTAGATTATTCAACAAGCCAAGAGATATTAAATAAATCAGAAAATAATAAAATTGCAAATAAAATTTTAATGTATTCTGGTAGTGCAGAATCTACGGACTTAGCCTTAAACAAATTAAAAGAGCTTAAAATTGATGAGTCAAAGTATTTTGTTGAAAAAGATTCTAATGCGTTTGAAGAGTCTTTGGAGTCAGTGAGTGGAATAAAACACATAATAAAAATAATGACCTATTCTATTATGTTAGGTGGGATGGTTGTTCTTTCATTAATCTTGATTCTATGGTTAAGAGAAAGAATTTATGAAATAGGTATATTTTTATCTATTGGAACATCTAAGATACATATTATAATGCAATTTATATTCGAGTTATTATTCATATCGATACCAAGTATAATATCTTCCTTATTTTTAGGAAATGTATTACTAAAAGTAATTGCAGGTGGAATTGTTAACTCAGAGGACTCAATGATTTCTGGTGGAAGTTTAATAAATGATAGTTTTATGTTAAATATTACAACACTTGGACAAAGTTATTTAATATTAATAAGTATTATTGTTTTATCAGTTGTATTTGCTTCTTCATTAATATTAATCAAGAAGCCTAAAGAAATATTATCAAAAATAAGTTAGGAGAAAATTATGGAAATATTAGAAATAAAGAATGTATCATATAGTTATGCCAATTCTAAAGAAAAAGTTTTGTCAGGAGTAAATCAAAAATTTGAACTTGGGAAGTTTTATGCGATAGTAGGAAAGTCAGGAGCAGGAAAATCTACACTTCTTTCCTTACTTGCTGGACTTGATAAACCTCAAACAGGACAAATATTGTTTAAGAATGAAGATATACAAAAGAAAGGATATAGTAATCATAGAAAAAATAATATATCTTTAGTATTTCAAAACTATAATTTAATAGATTATTTATCGCCGATTGAAAATATTAGATTAGTGAATAAATCAGCAGATGAAAGTATCTTGTTTGAACTAGGCTTAGATAAAAAACAAATAAAAAGAAATGTTATGAAATTATCTGGTGGACAGCAGCAAAGAGTAGCTATTGCCAGAGCATTGGTATCAGATGCTCCAATAATACTAGCTGATGAGCCTACTGGTAATCTAGACAGTGTTACTGCTGGAGAAATAATTAATATATTAAAGACATTAGCTAAAGATAGAAATAAATGTGTAATAGTTGTAACACATAGTAAGGAAGTAGCAGATTCTGCGGATATCATTTTAGAACTAAGTGGTAAAAAGTTGAAAAAAGTAAATAAAATGAATTTGGAGGTTGAATAATGATAAAAAATGCATTTGCTTATGTAACTAGAAAAAGCTTAAAATCAATAATTATTATGTTAGTTATTTTGGCTATGTCAACTTTAAGTCTTATAAGTTTATCTATTAAAGATGCTACGGACAGAGCTTCAAAAGAAACATTTGCTAATATAACAAATAGTTTTTCTATGGAGATAAATAGACAAGTAAATCCAGGAACACCTAGAGGTGGAGGAAATGTAAAAGGTGAAGATATTAAAAAGATATCTCAAACAGATAGTATAGACTCCTATGTAAAAAGAATAAACAGTGTTGCAGATTTAGTTGATTATGATATTATTGAAACTAAAGAGACTCTTGCGAATCAATCGCCTAAAAGAGCGAAGAATTTTAAAAGAACAGTGATGTTAACCGGAGTTAACGACTCATCAAAAGAAACAAAATTTGTATCAGAAGCATATAAATTAGTAGAAGGAAAGCATTTAGAAAATGAAGATAAAAATAAAATCTTAATGCATAAAGATTTAGCTGAAAAAAATAATCTTAAAGTTGGAGATAAGATAAAAATAAAATCTAATTTATTTGATGCTGATAATGAGAAAGGTGCAGATGAAACAGTAGAAGTAGAAATTAAAGGTCTATTCGATGGGCATAATAGCGGTGGAGTAAGTGCAGCACAGGAACTATACGAAAATACATTAATCACTGATGTTCATACAGCTGCTAAAGTTTATGGTAATACAGAAGATACAGCTGTATACCAGGATGCAACATTCTTTGTAAAAGGTGATAAGAATCTTGATAGTGTAATAAAAGAGATTGAGAAATTAGATATAAATTGGAGAGAATATAATTTGATTAAAAGTTCATCAAATTACCCTGCATTACAACAATCTATATCAGGTATCTACTCAATTTCAAATAAATTATTTGTTGGCTCATTAATATTTGCAGGAGTTGTAGTTTCATTATTATTATTCTTATGGATGAATGCCAGAAAGAAAGAAATAGCAGTATTACTATCATTAGGTATATCAAAATTAGAAATTTTTGGTCAATTCCTGATTGAGATGGTATTTATATCAATCCCCGCATATGTTGGCTCTTATTTCTTAGCTAGGTATACAGCTGAAAAGCTTGGGAATAATATATTGAATAAGGTTACTGGTGATATAGCTAAACAAATTGCCAGACAATCTGCATCTAGCCAATTAGGTGGTGGGGCAGAAGCTGAAGGATTTAACAAGACATTATCAAGTTTAGATATAAATGTATTACCTAAATTCATAATTTATGTAGTTATATTTATGAGTTTAGTACTTCTTGTATCTTTGATTATTTCTTCATTCAATATATTAAGAAGGAATCCAAAAGAATTATTAATTGACAATAAATAAAATTTTTGGTGCTTTTTAGCACCAAAAATTTTTTTGCTTTTAAATATCCAATAATATGCTGTACAATATAAGCAAATAGGCTTAAGTGGAGGTATACATGAAAATATTAATTGTTGAAGATGATAATATGATAAGAGAGGGATTAAGTGAATATCTTTCAGAATTTGGATATACTGTTATTCAAGCTAAAGATGGAAGAGAAGCCTTGTCAGAATTTAATAGCGATATAAATCTGGTTATCTTAGACATACAGATACCTTTTATAAATGGTTTAGAAGTATTGAAAGAAATTAGAAAGAAAAGCAATTTACCAATTCTAATCCTGACTGCATTTAGTGATGAAGAATATAAAATTGATGCGTTTACTAATCTGGCAGATGGATATATAGAAAAGCCATTTTCATTGCCGGTCTTAAAGGCTAGAATAGATTCTTTAATTAAGAAGAATTATGGACATTTAGAGAAGTTTGAATATAAGGATCTATCGGTTAATTTTAATAGCTATACAGCTAAAATAAATGGTGAAGAAATAGATGTAAATGCAAAAGAACTAGAAGTATTAAAATGTTTATTGGATAATAATGGACAAGTGTTAACAAGAATGCAAATTATTGATTATGTATGGAAAGATAGCGAAGAAACTCCTTATGATCGAGTAATAGATGTATATATAAAAGAACTTAGAAAAAAATTACAATTAGACTGTATAACTACTATAAGAAATGTAGGATATAAGTTGGAGAGAAAATGAAAAAATTAAAGATATTTCCCAAAATGTTCATACAAATATTTTCTGTTCTTGGAATAATAATTATATTAGTTCATTCATTAGTTTTTTTTATCTTTCCTAAAACATATTTGGAGACGAGAAAAGAAAAGATTTATAATATTGCAAATGAAATTTCTAGTAATATGAATGGAAAAGAAATAAAATATATAGAACAAACTTTGGAACTTTATTCTAAGAGTAGTGAAATAAAAGCATTTATAAAAGAAGAAAATAATATGAATGAAATACAAATCAAAGATAATATAAATGTTAATTTAGAAAGTGATAGTAATTCTCTGATAATTGAAGAAAGAGAAATAAAACTTAATGATGGTAAAAAAATAAATCTACAATTTGTTTCTACAGCTGATATGCAAAGAGATGCGAAAGATTTAAGCCTTAAATTTTTACCATATTCATTATTAATATCAATTTTATTTTCTGCTATTATTTCTTTAATTTATGCAAAATCAATAAAAAATAATTTACAAGAAATAAAAATTGTTACTGATAAAATGATGAAACTGGATAAAAAAACGCGTTTAAAAGTTAGCTCTAATGATGAGGTTGGAGAATTAAAACAACAAATTAATGATTTGTATTCTACTTTATTAAGAACAATTGACGATTTGGAATTTAAAAATAAAGAAATTTTAAAATTAGAAAAGTTAAAATATGACTTTTTTAAAGGCGCATCCCATGAACTTAAAACTCCTCTTGCTAGTCTTAAAATAATACTGGAAAACATGAAATACAATATTGGAAAATATAAAGAAAGAGATATTTATATTAATGAATGTATTGAAATCGTTGATAGTTTAACAAAAAATATTTGTCAAATATTATCAGTTCATTCTATAGAAAATTTGAATAATGATGAAGAATATTTGAAAATAAATGATACATTAGAAGACATATTAAAAAAGTATGAAATATTAGCAAATCAAAAGAAAATAACTGTCAATAATTATATATTAGATGAGAATGTTTATATAGGAAAAACAGCTTTAAAGATTATTCTATCTAATTTGATTAGTAATGCGGTAAAATATACTGATGTAAATGGGGTAATTAATATTGGGATAGTTAATGATTGGTTATATATAGAGAATACATACGGTAACAATAAAATTTCGAATATGGATAAAATATTTGATGTTAAATTTGATTTAAACAAGGAAAATAGTAATGGATTAGGCTTATATATTGTAAGTAATATTCTGAATAATTACAATATGGAATATAAAGCATTGCAGAACGAAGAATTTTTTATCTTTAAAATTAAAATATTTTCTTAAACAAGATATAATTCTGCAATAGTTATTGAAAAATAGAGACTTATTATTAGCCATGGAAGTAAAGGCTTTTTTCTTATTGAAAGTGAACAGAAAATAATTGATACAAGAAATCCTAGTTTTATAAATGAAAGTAAATCATCGGACAGATGATAAAAAATAGGGATACTTTAATTACAAAGTATCTCTATTTTTTTATACAAAATTTATAAAGAAGGGAGAAAATGCAATGAAGAACACAGCGATAAGTGCAACAAAAAAGAATACTCATAACATAACATTTCCAAAAAAATAAAAATGGGAGGAGGCATGAGATGTTAAAAATCAGAATGCAAGGAATAACAAGCGACATTGAATGGTTCCAAAAAATCTTAGAGGAAGATAAAAGAATCAGAGTACTTGGGATTTCAGAACCATTTGCAAACAAAGGAACAAATAAATATTTTCGAGTTTATGCAGAAGTAAATAAAAAAGAAAAGTAGAAAGAGAGGAAATGTTATGTGTAGAGTAATCGCAATTGCCAATCAAAAGGGTGGAGTAGGAAAAACAACAACAGCAATCAATTTAGGAATTGGATTAGTCAGAGAAGGAAAAAGAGTATTATTGGTAGACCTCGATCCACAGGGACATTTAACGATAGGTCTAGGATTTTCAAAAAAAGTTCCAGTAACTTTAAAAAATATGTTAGAAAATATTGTTATGGGGATTAAATTTGATCCTAGAGAAGTAATTTTACATCATGAAGAAGGAGTCGATGTAATTCCGTCTAATAAATTACTTTCAGGTTTGGATGTGTCATTGATTATGGCAGAGGATCGAGAAATAATATTAAGAGAATATTTGATGCTACTCAAAGAAGATTATGATTTTATGATTATAGATTGTATGCCATCTTTAGGAATGTTGACAATCAATGCTCTAACAGCCGCAGATAGTGTATTGATTCCAATGGAGCCAGAATATTATGCAGCAGATGGCTTAATGGAATTGTTAAAGGTTTATAGTGCAATTAAGGCGAAGTTTAATCCAGACCTCAAAATTGAAGGAATTGTCTTTACGTTTGATACTCCAACATTTAATAATTCAAAACGAAATAAAAAAGCAGTCATTAGTACATATGGAGACAAAATAAGAATTTTCAAAGAGTCTATTCCAAGGGCTGTAACGATCGCAGAGACGGCTTCAGAGGGAATTAGTATATTTGCCTATGATGGTAGTGGAAAAGGCGCTCAAAGCTATCAAAAGCTTGTAGAGGGGGTGCTGGATCATGCGTAAACCAAAAAAGGAAATACATTTAACAAGTTATGAAGAATTATTAGGAATTGAGGATAACCAAGAAAATAGTGTTGATAAGATAACAGAAATACCGATAGATTGTTTATATGGCTTTAAGAATCATCCATTTTATGTGATAAATGATGAAAAAATGCAAGAAACTGTGGACAGTATTAAAGAATATGGTGTTTTAAATCCTTGCATTGTCAGACCAAGAGAAGGTGGTGGATATGAAATCATATCTGGACATCGTAGAAAATATGCATGTCAATTGGCAGGAAAGGCCAAAATACCGGCAATCATAAGAAACTATACAGATGATGAAGCAACAATTATTATGGTAGATTCAAATATACAAAGGGAACACATTCTACCAAGTGAAAAGGCACATGCTTATGCTATGAAGTATGAAGCTCTGAAACATCAAGGAGTCAAAGGAAGAAAAAATACAGCAGATATGGTAGGTGAAATGGCAGGAGATAGCAGTAGAACAGTACAAAGATATATCAGATTGTCAAAATTAGTTCCAGAATTATTAAAGTATGTAGATAATGGAGAGTTACAATTAGTTTCAGCAGAACAACTTGCAGGTTTAACGAAGGAAGAACAGAAAATAGTATTGGATGTAATCGAGTATTTGGTAATATTCCCGAACAGACAATTGGCAACAAAGATTAAAGAATTAAGTCAGACTGGAAATCTAAAGAAAGAAACTCTCTACGAAATTTTTGTTCAAAGAAATGAGACAAGAGTGAATGTAACGATATCATCAAAACGGATTAAAAATTATTTTCCAGAAGAATATACAAAGGAGCAGATGGAATCTGTTATTTACGAATTACTAGAAGAATGGAGTCATAAGAAAGGAATTGTACAATGAATGATATAATTTTTGATTATTATCGAGGGGTTGAAGCGGAGCAATATTCGTTTTACAGAATCCCTAAAATGCTGTTTACAGATACTATTTTTCAAGATTTGTCATGTGAAGCAAAGGTACTCTACGGTCTAATGTTAG
>ERZ779937.532-NODE-532-length-15169-cov-3.729721_pt1 | contig 15169 bp, 17 predicted proteins | sample MGYA00511185_ERZ779937 | MGnify/ENA primary metagenome ERZ779937 (study PRJEB29588, sample SAMEA2147216) | human gut metagenome | biome: human gut; feature: human-associated habitat; material: faeces | place: Denmark | collected 2008/2010 ... | reverse complement strand
CTATGTTTCTAATTATAAGTGAAATATATTTATTCTTATTTCGAACTCACGTTATTTATCTATTATAATCCTTCACTTTCTCGGATATTCGGTTTTGTTCCATTCTCTTTATTGTTTCTATTCCCAATGAGATGTGAATTGGAAAGTTATCTTATATCCAGTGCCTGTTATCTCCTTGCCATCAAATTCACCGAAATCAAGAGTCTGCTTGCCTGACGGAGATTTGATGTTTGAGAGTATCATAGCATTGTCTATTATAATGTCAAAAGACTGCGGAGTGGCACTTTTTTCCCGTGTATCCCCATCCTGATTTATTGTTTCCCATTCTGAATACGCATACATAACCTTTTGGTTCTGCTCTATCCGCACAGGATAGCTCACTTCATCCATATTGTCCATGTCGTTTTTGGTCTGTCCATATATCCTGCATATTATACCGGAACAATCTGTGGATGACACGGTCAAATATTCATAACTTTTACCACTGTTCGTACTTGAAGTTGAGCTGTAAAATCTATCCAAATTAATCGTGATACTTCTTATGGATTGCTTGAAACTGGCTGTAATAGTACTGTTGGAACCATGCAGGGTGGCGGTAGTGGTTGAACTGCCTGGATTTTCGATAGTTACATCACCACCTATAATTGTCCAGCCTGTAAATTCATACCCACTCTCCGGAGTAGCCGTAATACTGATCGGCTTTTCCACCTGATATTCCCTTGTTCCTTTCGGATTAGTTGTTCCGCCTTCACCTGCATTGATCGTCAGTGTGCGTTTTTTTTCCTTGAATCCACAATGGAAAGTATGGTCCTGACCGCCTAAGTCAACATCGAACTCTGAAGTCCCGGATTGTGCATAATCGTATTTCTTAGGTTGATTAGCCGGCCCTCCATAAAAATAGTTCACCTCATATCCTGCATCAGGATGGGCTTCAACAGGAACATTTTTGCGTCCGTCATACAGTCCTGCTCCAGTGGCATACCCCCCGGTAAAATCAACCCTTCCGTCTGAAGAGCGGGCTGAGGTTTCCAGCATCCCCTCGCCTTCGATGATGATACGTGTATCACCGGTAGGGACCGATTCGTCCTTTTCAGAATCCTGTTCCATTATCTCCTCATTCTGGCAGCCTGTGAACATGGCCACGAACGCCGCCAACAGTAAAAATTTAACTTGTTTCATACTTCATTCTTTTTTAAAGGTTTATTATAATTGTATGTATCATTTCTTTTTCTTATCGTCCAGCACGTCGGCATCGATGCGGGCCTCGAACGTCGCATAAAGCACGAACCGGTTGAAAAAATAATAAGTATTGCGTGTCTTGCTGAACCTTATGTCAGCCCCCATCAGCCGGAGTTCCTCCAGGTAGTTGCTGACGGTCCGTTCACTCACCCGCATCCTGCCGGCCAGTTCCGCACGGCTGCCGGTACTTTCCTTCCGGATCAGCCTGTACATCCGGTTGATCCGTTCTATGTAGCTGACAACGGAAAGGCTCGTCATATCCTCTCCTCCAGTCCGGTCTGTTCCAGGAATCTGCGGAAATACCCCTCCTCCAGGTACAGGCATCTCATCAACGCCTCCTTTCCCTCCCTGGCATACACCCGGCGAAGGAGCGGGAAATCCGTGGAATAAATGTTCCATCTGATCAGCCCCTCCGCCCTCCGGTCAAGTTCCGGGCAGTCAGTTCCTTCCATCCGATACCTCACGGAGAGGAAGTACAGGTTCTTCAGCCTGTATTTCTCAAGAAAGGAAATATCCTTCGGGCATGCCTTCAGCCCGTCGGCGGCGATGCACCTTAATACAAGCTGTTCAATCTCTTCCTGAATTGTCATATCCATACCAGTATGGTTTTATAGTTCTACCGTTCTTTCTTATCTCATAATGCAGATGATAGCCTGTGCTTCTGCCCGTGCTCCCGACAAAGCCGATAACAGCCCCTTTCCCGAGCTTTTTGCCCTCCGTCGTATAGTAAGCTGCCAGATGTGCGTAAAGCGTTTCAAAGCCGTAGGAATGCCGTATGATGACGCATCTTCCATAGCCTCCCTTCCTTCCTGCGAAAACGACCGTACCGGAAGCGGTGGCATGGACCGGTGCGGCCAGCTCCACTGCCATATCGATTCCCGAATGAAAACTATGTTTTCCCGTTATGGGATGAATCCTGCCTCCATACGGGCTGCTTATCCTGAACTTGTCTTTCAGGGGACATGACAGAGGGAGCCTGTCTGCCACCCCGTACCGGTAAAGTATGTCCCTGCAAGCTTCCAGGCTTTCCAGACGGCTGCATTTTTCCAGTGCCGTATCGAGCAGTTCCCTTCCGTTTTCCCCCTCGAAAGAAAAGGGGAAGAACAATATGAGCATCAGCAGTTTCATCTGGATATCCTCCTTAATATCCTGTCCGCTTCATCTTCCGTTTTCTGCTCCTGCAGGCTTCTGAACACTTCCTCCGCTCCCAGAAGTGACTTGTTTTTAAGTTTGTACAGAAAGTGCCGGCCGCCGTTTCTCTCCTGGATCTCGATGATGAGCCTTTTCTTGTCAGGAATGGTAAACTTGTTCATGGCCACTGTGAACGTCCGGCTCTCATGTGCAGGTATCTCCTCCGGGTAGTCGAAAGCGAACAGGATGTTCTGCTCGATCTGCTGCACCGCCGTCTTCTTGCGGATCTTTGCATCCTGGATATAGAACCGCATGAAATCCGTCGTATAGCCTATCTGTGTGCGGTTTGTCAGCGTCATTCGCAGCAGCAGGATGTCCCCGTCGATGAAGATGTTTCCGACCTCGAACTCCATGCCGGCATTCTTGTCCTTCAGTCCCAGGTCCAGGGGAATCCTCTTCGAGATTGCCTGCCTGATCCTTTCCTTCTGTTCGCTTGACCGTTCCCTCTCGTCAAGGATGGCCACCCTTTGCGTCTTTTCCTTGTCAATGACAAAGCTGAAACGTTCCGGGAAAGGGGCATAATGGAGATTGAAAGTGTAGAATTTCCCCCCTTCGACCACTGCCGAGATGTTCGTGTCTTCCGTAAACTCTCCGGTGGCTTTCACTGCCAGGATGTTGTCCACTCCCTCGGCCTTTTCAACCTCCACATTTGTACTGCCATAGTCCACATAGGTGATTCCGGCCGGGAAAATGAGGAACATCTGCCTGTCCTTTCCCACCGGCAGTGTATGGGGCGCGGGTGCCTGGCCGTCCACACGCACATAGCTCTCCACCGGGTGGGCGTTATAGCTGATGGCATAGGAGTAGAACTTCGTGTCGGCTGTCACCACCGACAGGGTAGTCTCACCCGGGAAATTCTCCTCGGCCGCTTTCAGGCGTATGATCTCCGGGCAGTTCCCGACTTTCTCACCGATGACATAGTCACCGCCGATACTGTAATACTTCACCTCGGTAGGGAATATCAGGTGCAGGGTCTTCTCGTACCCGATCTGAAGGGGCACTGCCGGAAGCTCCTCGATCCTCTGGGCTTTCCCTGAAAGGAAAACGGACAGGAACAGTCCTGTTATGTAAATTCTGTTCGGTTTCATGGTTTTCTTTCAATTCTATATCTTTGTATGCTAATTTTAAAGTTGTTTGCTTATGAATACAAATCTCAATCAGTTGCTCAAGGATCTTGAAATAGGTCCCGCTTATGTCAAGATCTTTATTTGCCTCTTGGGGTGTACTTTTATGCTGTACCCGACCTTTTTTCACTTCACCTGTTTTTTCCGGGAACTTCCTGTATACGAACAGGTACTTTTCACATCGGGCAGTTCCGCTTTGTATACGGGGGTCGGAATTCTTCTTTCAGCGATAAGTCCGGTGAGCTATCCAAGGATACTCTATACCCCTTTGGCGATGCTTTCCTCTTCAGTAATGATAAGTATTTTCATTTGTTTATTTTTTCTGAATGAGGAGTGCAACCGTTTCAAGCTATTCTCAACCGTTCTGTCGGTAATGTATCTGCTGCAGTTTATTGCGGGTGGCATTTCCATACTCAAGGAAAAGAAAGGAGAGAAAGACAATGCACATTACTGACTCCCTTATAAAATCCGCGTATTCATATACTGTTTGCAAGAAAGCGGAGAAGCCCATAAGCACACAGTCAGCCACCAAAAAGCAATGAAGGTATCCTGTTGATTCATATCATGCAGGATCTCAGTATTGCACAGCAAAGCGCTCCTAGCGCACAAAACAGCAACAGCAGCCAGTACCAGTTCTCACGTATGAATGCCCCCAGGTGGCTTTCCCCTTTCCGTGCCTTCACTTCCCGCCCGCCTTCCGGTTCTGAAGCCAGACGGAGAAGGATTGCCTCAAATGTCAGTACGGCAGCCATTGTGAAGAAAATGCCGGCATGGCTCAACAGGTTTTCCATTTTGCTTTAGTTTTTATTTTCATTTTCATTCTTTTTCTTTCTCATTTTTCCCTTGTCCTCTTCAGGCAGTCCTCCGGTTCCGCCTTCCTACCCAGATTCCGGCTGATTGTTCCGTGCCCCATAAAGAGGGGCTATCACTATAAGTATACATGCAATTCCTAATACTATGATGAATAATAGTCGGATCAGGTAATCTGCTTTTTCCCAAATAATTCCCATATCACATCGTTTTTTTAATTCTTTATTTGATCAGACTCTTTCAGGAACCGTGCCACATCGACGGCTGGTCTTTCCTCTCCCTGATATCATGCAATTTATTTCATGGATGTTTCATTTTTCTTTTCCTTATGATATTCTCCAGATATACCCAACATCTTATTATAATCTTTTCAAAGATGTCAGTAAACAAGAGTATATTTAAACAGAGTAACATAAGGATAGGGACAGCATATCCCCAAGCCCCAAGCTTGTTCCAAAGTTCTTCCATGTCATACAGTTTTTAAGTTATTCAATCTGTCAAATTCCTTCAGGAAGCGTGTCACGCCGTCAACCGGGCTTTCCTCTCCCTGATATCATGCAAATCTATTTCATGGATGCTTCTTTGCATCTGTCCGGTCCCTTTCTGACGCCTTCTTCTTTTTTCCTTGAATATTCATAGTAACTCTTCCAAAAGCCCAAAATGTGGGAAACAATATTAAGGCTGAGAAGAAAGCAGAAAAGCAAGATGGTCACAGAGCCGTTTTTCGATAAGAATTCTTCCATATCATTCAGTTTTTATCATTCGTTATTGTCACTTTCAGAGTCCGTTTATAATAGTTTACAGGCACTTCACTTCCTGATTAGCGGATGCCTTTTCCCCTTTAAATACTTTTTAATTTTTCGCATGGCCTTCTTTACAAAAGTCCCGATACTGAGAATGAAATTTTCCAGTTTCCCTGAGAACAGGAGTAGGATATATCCATTCAGGCAGATAACCAGAAGGGCAGAAAGTGCATAGTACCAGAATTTTTCCATGTCATACAACTGCATGATTATTCATTTCATCAAACTCCTTCAGGAAGCGTGCCGCAACCGTTGGGAATATCCCGTCAAAGAGATTGTACATCAGTTCCGGTCTCTGCGGCCGCCGATATACTATCACTTTCTTTCCGGCCCCCTTCATCCATCCCGCTTCTGCCAGCGGATGCTCCAGCGCGTCCAGGTACTCGTCTGTTTCCATTTTCTCCCAGTTCCCGCTGATCTGCGACCAGCAGAAGTCCGTTTTTCTTTCAGGGTTCCTGAAGTCATACACCTCATGCCCCCGTTCTCTTAAAAAAGCCACGATCCATGGCTGGTATTCGTTGCTCCAGCTGCTTGCCACATATACTTTTGCCATAGTTTTCCTCCTTTTACTTATCGTTTTTCATAACTTTCTCATAACCTCCCGGATTTTTTCATCCTGCGGAGAAGTCCTTCCCCGGAAAAGGAAACAGACCATGTCTCTTCATTTTGTCACTCTTTCAAATCCCGTTTCAAATTGTCGGTAAAAGCTGTCTGAGTCCGTAACTTGTTGTTAATGGCCGTTTTGCCATATTACCTGTTCTCTTTCTGCTTGTTTGAGGAGTCTGTATCTTTATTCAGTCCTTTTCTGACAGCCGGGAGATTCCAGCCCACAATGACAAGCGCTATCATATATATCCATACTTGCGGAAGCCTTATTGCTTCCGCAATAAATTCTTTTATCTGTTCCATTTTTTCCAGTATTTTTTTTGATTCGTTCCATAACTTTACATATTGTTTCCGTTACTTTTCTTTCCTCATTCTTTTTGCATCCTTCAGCAGTATCCGGTAGTTCGTCTTGATGGTCACCTTTATCTTGCGGATATTCTTGCTTGCGGCCGACTTGGTCGCGTTGATGACGCTGTTCGCCGCGCCCGCCACTATCTGGCTTCCCATGTCAAGTCCCCCGGAAATGCTTGTGTTCGTTCCGCTGACACCCGCGGCTTCCGCCTCCTTGATGGTTTCCGCCTTGGCATTTCCCGGAACGTATATGCCTTCCATGGCATCCTCGGAATACACCTCCTTTTCAAAGGGAAGTATGTTCCCGGCCAGATTCACCGAGGTGATTTTGACCAGCACCCGTTCCCCGTCGATTCCGGTCACCTCCCCGAACACCGGTGTTCCCTTGCGGATGCGCTGTCCGTCGTCCGTAAGGCAGTTCTCCGCCAGCTGCATCTTCAGCGTCGCTCCGACCATGACCGTCTGTGTGGAATGTACGAATGCCCGTATGACGTTCCTCTCGTCCTGCCGGACAAGGCGCACGCTGTTGAATCCTCTCCGGGGAGTCTCTTCGGGAACCGTGTCCTCCGGTTCCGTCTTCCCCGGTTTCTCCTCCTCACCGTCCGTCGTCTCCTTCTCCCTGAAGGCGGAGGGGGCGGGCTGTTCCGTTCCGGAAAGCGGACCGCTTCCGAGGGTCTGTTCGTTGCGTCTGATCAGTTCCCGGATGCGCTGTATCTCGCTTTCCGGGGAAACGGTGTCCTCGGGTTCATCCATTCCGTAATTCCCTCCACCGGGCATGCGGTTTTCTCTCCGGTTCTCCATTTCCTTTTCCACACTCCCGAGCATGTCCTTGAGCGTGAAGTTGTCCTTGATTTCAGAGCGCAGCCTCACTTCTTCCTCCCTGCCGTCCTCTTTTTTCGGTAATGTGGCGATGATCCCCCATACCAGCAGGATGATCACGGCTCCTATACCCCCCAGCGCCACTATTCTGCTCCTTTCAGTTTTTGTCATGGCATCTCGTATTGCTGGTTGTATGTCCGGAAGAAAAATCCGGAAGTGTTCTCCGGAAAACGTGGCGTGGTACGTATGACGGTGCCCTCGCTGAGAATCCGTATCTTCCTGACATCATTTCCGTTGATGATGCTCAGGACTGACGAGAAGGTGACGTGATACTCGTCCCCGCTGACGGATACCGAGAGCATCTTCTCGAACTCCGTCCTGTAGACCACTCCGAGTTCCAGGGCGTCGCCGTACCCCCTGTCAGCCTGGTATTTGGCGAATATGGTGTTCGCGTCCGGCTTGTTGACCAGGAACAGGGCGCGTGCCCGGTTCTCCTGCAGGGAGAGCCTGTCGAAACTGTTCAGATAATAGGCCGTATGGTAGCAGTGGTTCTTTAAAAGGGATTCATACAGCATGTCCTGCCGTACCGCCTTGAAATGCACGAACTCGCCCCCTTCGTTGACAACCAGTATCTTGTTCATCGCGCCGTTCACCACCCTGTAGGCGAACAGCAGGACCATCGCGATTGTCACCGCGCTGAATATGAACACCAGTTTCGTACGGAATGTATGGTTCCTTCTGGCTTCCGCCAGCCCGGAAAAATCCCTGAGTATGTTTTTTATATTGAGTATGTTCTTTTTCTCCATCATAATGTTATAACCATTTGTTAACTGTTGCTTTTACCGTCGCGAGCATTGTCAGTTTCAGGATGAACGAGAAGATCACCATGAGCACCACGGACCAGGGCCTCTGCTGTACGTAATTGACCACTATCAGGTCCGAGAACACGCTGGCGATGATGAATCCCGGATACAGCATGTAGCACCCGACCATCTGTCTGACCCATGTGTAGAAGGAACTGCGGGTGTCGCTGTTGTACAGGCAGGCTATCGCCAGGGGCGATATGACCTCGAGCAGTATCAGGATAAGGTAGCGCGTGCACAGGAACACCAGCATGAGGTAGTCGTATGCGACTCCCCCGAAACTGCCCACCGCCCCCGCCAGCAGGGAGTCGAAGGCCGTGTCCAGCCCGTTGACCGCTATGTCGATGATGTCACTGTTCATCAGGTCGTCGAAGAGCTGCTCGATCGGCTTCTTCCAGATATTGTCCGGATTGTAGACCCCTCCGGCGGCGAGCGACTCCATCAGCCTGTCCGCGGCGTATGCAAGTACGGTCTCAAGCGTGTCCAGCAACACGGGCATGATGCAGATGAGGGCTATGCAGAGGATGTACTCCCTGCCCAGCTCATAAAACTGTTTTGCATTGAATCCCTTGCCTTCGTGAACCATCTCCTTGATGATACCCGCAAGCTTGAATACAAAGGTGGTAATCACAAATCCGGCAACAAGGGCATAGAATCCCTCCACCACTATCATCCCCTTGATCTGCAGGTATGCGTTGTTCAGATTGCTGTATGCCTCTTCCATGTCTATCTCAGGTTTCTCTTCAGCCTTTCATACTGGGATATGATCCGGGATACCTTCGAGACCTTCCTTTCCTGCTCGATGGTCTGTCTCTCTATCTCCTGCAGGACGGCCAGCCGTTCGGAGTCGTTCATCTTCACGCTTGTGGAGAGTATGGTCCTTGACAGGCTGATGAGCCGTGTGTTGTTGAGCATGACCAGGTCAAGGCTGGATGTGAGCGTCTGCAGGGTTGACGTGCCCAGCTTTTTGTTCGTCACCAGGTCTATGCACTTCTCTGACAGCCTTCCCTGTCTCTCTATGATTGATTTGGCGGTCTCACAGCTGGAGATGACGGAGTTGACCTTGCGCATCATGTCCAGTGTCTCGTCCAGCCGGTCTTTCTGCTCCTTCAGGTAGCCCACCTGTTTCTGCAGTTCCGAGAAGTTCTTGACGTTCTGTGCAAGGTTGGGCGCGTCCGCCACCGCCCATTGTGCGGATGCGGTTGCCGCCGTCATCAGCACGAGCATGGATAAAAGTAGTTTCTTCATTTGTTCTTGTTTTTGTTGTTTCTTATTTCTTATTGATGTTCCCTTATATATTCCTCTATGGCGTCCTCCATGGACATCCTCCGGTTCTTCTCCTCAAGGTCCGACCATATCTCCCCCTCCGTCTGGAACGCAAGGAATTTCTCCCTTGAGAACTCCAGGCGGGTGACGGTGGCGTAATGTTCCCCCAGTCGCATGAAACACTCCGAATAGGGCCGTTGTCCCGAAAAATTGTTCCTCATGGACTTCATCAGGGCTATCTGTCCGGGATGGGTCAGCCTGAACCTGTCTATGACGGACTGGTAGATGACCTCCTTGGTGGGGAGCACGAACAACATGTCCGTATTGGCTATGATGTTCTTTGTGTGCTCGTTCTCCGGCAGCTGGTCGGGATTCTGGATGATGGTGTACACCGCCCCGTTCTCCTTCCTGATCTTCTGATAGCAGAAGGCCACGGAGCTGTGTATCCCGGTTCCCGTGGCCGTATCGACCATCTGCGCGGTCTCGCCGTACTCGTCAAAGATCAGGACGCCCCGTTTCCTCCGGTCACTGAGCAGCTTCTTCTGTATGACGGTGAATATCATGCCCATCACGAGGTTGCTCAGAAACCTGTCCTGCTTGATCTGCGTCAGTTCGAACACGATGAACTTCTTTCCCGAGAAGTCCGTTCCCGTATCCTTGCATACGTTCTCGTAGCGTCTGCCGGGCAGGAACTCGCCGCAGTTCAGGCTGAAGGACTCCAGGGAGAAATAATCTTTGGGGATGTGCTTCCTTTCCAGAATCTCGGGGTAATGTTCCGTCACGTGGTTGTAGAAACTCTCGAAATTGTGTCCTTCACGGACATTCTCGTAATAGTCCTGGATGAAACGGGTGAGGGCCACCTCCTTCTCCGACTCGTCCTTTGTGAACATGTGCCTCCAGTATTTCTGCACGACTCCCGAGAGCATCTCGATGCTTCCGTTGTCCAGTTCCTCCCCCTGCAGGTCGAAGGGGTTGATGCCCAGCGCCGTCCTTCCGTCGTAGTCCACGTGCAGGGAGATGTCCGGATAGAGCCTGCAGAGCTGGCTGAAGCTCTTTCCGAACTCGACCACCACGACCGTATAGTCCTGCTCGATGAGCTGCTGGGTGAGGTTCAGGGTAAAGGCGGACTTGCCGCCGCCGGGTCCGGCTAAGACCATCCCGTTACGGGCGTTGACCCTCTTCTTGCCCGCATCCCAGATGTCCTTTCTCAGAGGGACCTGGTACATCCTGTCATGCACATAGATGCCCTCGCTGTCATTCCTGAAACTGCCGCACTGGAGAAAGAAGCACAATGCTATGGGCAGGGTGGTCAGGAACAGGTATTTCCGCGGCATCAGGTGAATCTGGCCGGGGACGCAGGCGAAATGCACCGCCGCCAGGTTCTCATATCCGGGGATATAATACCGGAGGCGGGCTAGGTTGAGCGTCTCCCTGATCTTTTTGTCGGCTTTCTCCAGTTCGGCCTCCGACTCGTCGAACACACAGACCGAGAAGAAGCTGCGTACCAGTGTCTCGTTCTCCTCAAGGATTTCCTGCTGGAGCTCGTCCAGTTTCTGGTACTGCACCTTGATGGACCTGCTCATGCCGGAATTGCTTCCATAAATGTCGATATTGCGGGCGATCCGCTCGCGCAGCCGTCCGTTCCCCTCAAAGAAAACCACCTGGTTCACGATGTGGTTGTACGGCAGGTACATCCCCAGCTGCTCCAGCATCGGATGGTACAGCAGGGAGCCGGCGGGAGGAAGGGAGTCGTCCCGTACACAGGAATCCAGGCTGCCGTCAGGGAGAAAGGTCTCATCGCAGACGGCGAAGCAGCGTGCCCGTTTCTTTCCTGTGCGGAGTTCCGTGTCGGCATGTATGTCCACAACCGCCCCCGGGGCGTCGAACAGGGTGGTGTATCCGGCCGTGAAGTCCCGCATTTCCTGCCCTGACATCGGGGCTGTATCCGTATCACGCATGCTCCGGATGATGCCGACGGCGTTGTCAACTCCCTCGAGGAATTCATCGAGCCTGGCAAGGTCCTCCTTATGGAGGTTCTCCTTATAGGACAGGGGCGAGGATATGTAGGCCTTTTCAAGACTTTTGAGCCCGGAAAGTACAAAGTGCATGACGCAGGTATGGCTGACATACAGTCGTCCCCGGAAATGCCGCGCATCGGCCCGGTCAAGGAAAGAACCGCCGGCAATGTCCGGACAGTACCTTTCCTTGAGGAACACATCCTGTTTGTGTACATATGTACCGTCCGGGAGAAACTTGAAGGCTTCCCGGAACATGCCGTCCCTCCTGTCGATGTCCTCCGGAGTCAGGGAATAGCATTCCGGTTCCCGGAGTTCGAAAGAAACGCATATGCTGCCGCTGCGGGTCAGGACGACGCCCTGTCCCTCCGATTCACTGACAATGTCAAGTATGCTGTATGCCTCTTCTGATTTCATTATGCTCCTTTTTTGTTAATACCCTGTTTATGTCCAGATTACTGATGTTTATCTCTTTTCCCGTGTCCTTGAATTTTTGGGGCCGTGCCTTTCTTTTCAGCTTGTATAGAAGCAGCGGCAGGGTGGGCAGCGAGATGACGAGCACCAGGACCGGCAGGTTCCAGTTGCCTGCGGATATCCCCGCACGGATGCCGAGGAAGAACAGGACGAAAGCGGCCGAACAGCAGCCGACGAATATCCAGTAGTCCCCGGAAAGAAGCCCCCGTATCATGCAGGGGCTCTCCAGTCCTTTTCTGATCCTGTATCTCATATCGACAGGCTGATGCCGGAAATGGCACTCTTTACGGCGGACACCACGACTGCGGCCAGCAATGCAAAGCCGACATACCAGCCCAGTGCGACGAATCCTTCCTTTCGCGTGCCCCTGTTTTCCTTGTCGATGATATTGTCCCATTGCTGGATAAGGCCCAGAATGATACCTCCAAGCATAAAACCGCCGAACACGGGCAGTGTAAAACTGTCCAGGACATCATTGATCGCTCCCCGGGCGTCCTGGGCGAATCCCCGGAGTGTATATGATGCAGACATGACAGTCAGAAACAATTTTTTTCCTGTAAAATTTCTCATTTTGTTATTATTTGTTAGGTTTGATAGTTCCGTTATAGTCTTCTCCTTCCTGCCAGGGACGGACACTTACACCGGAGAGAATGAGTCCCCCTTCTTTGCCCAGGGACAATGCATATCCGTATCTTTTTCCGGCCTCCAGGGTGACGGCCGGCAGCAGCCAGCCGTATGTGTTCTCCTGAAAACGGATCACGACCCTGTTGTTTCCCGCCTTGCCCGGCAGCAGAAGGAGGGTGTTCCCCTCCGAGGGGACCGTACCTTTTTCGCCTGCCGACAGTTTGCCGCCGGCAAGGTCATAAGTGCCGCCTGTAGGAACACCCTCCACACTCAGAGTGCACGCGCTGCTGCCCTCTATGGTGAATTCCAGCAGGCAGAGCAGGTGTTCCATCCCTATGTCCGCTGACCGGTTCTGCCAGTCCAGGCGTATCTCCCCGGATGCCAGGTAGTCGGTCTGGGGGACCAGGCTCAGGGGCAGCTCCTTTCCCGGGATGGCGGCGAAAGGGGAGAATGCGAACAGCCTGCAGGGGGTCTCCGTGAGTGTGACCTCCGGAAAGATCCAGCCTTCCCCGTATGTTACATGCAGCGGGTTTACGGCTCCGGCATAACCGCCGCCCGTATCGTCAAGCAGCACCATTCCGAAATCTTTCACAAGGGTGGGACTTCCGTCAGTTCCGCCACGGCTGGAGCAGCTCTCTATCTTCAGTCCGGCCTTCCCGCTTTGCAGGAAGGGCTCCCGTTCACCCGAGCAGCCCGCAAGGACTGCCGGTAGCAGGAACAGGACAACCGGTTTGTATATGTCTATTTTCATAACCGCATTCAATTGATTTTTTGTTATTGTTCGATGTCAATGGAAGTCTTTCCCGGCTGTACAATTTTCAATGACAGCGTTTTGCCGCTTTCATCCTGTTTGAGGGTCACAAGACCGGTCCTCCTTTCCTTTGTCGGATTCTCGTCATAGCTTACCGATGAGCCGTTCACATGAATCCAGCTGTCACCGGATGCGCTCCAGGAAAGGGCTTTTGTAGAGTTGCCCGTCTTCTTATAACTTGTTATGTCCAAAATGAATGAGCCGGCCGATGAGTCGTCCGGATATTCGGTATGGCTGGTTCCGCCATCCGCATAGCTGAAATAATAGCTTACCGGAGATCCCTCCTGGGTGATTGTGGCCGTGGCCGAGCTTCCTCCGTGACTTGCCGTAAACACACAGCTCCGGGATGAGCCTGACGGGTTTTCCGACACTGTCACCGTATTCCCTGAAAGGAGGAATCCTTCTGCTCCTCCGCTGAGGGAGGGGACAGCCGTCTGTGTGTTTTCTGCCACTCCGTTGACGAACACTCCGCGTGAGGCTCCCGCCATAAGGGAAGATCTGCCGCCCTGCCAGCCGATGACGGAGGGATTTGCCGTCAGGGTGACCGACCAGCCGCCATAATTACGGTACCTGGGTTCGAGTGTACGGTCCGACAGTACCTCGAAACTGTACCGTGTGTCATTCGACACGATCCTGCCGTCCTCGTACCATCCTGCGAACTCATAACCGCCGTTCACGGACGCGGTGACCGTGCAGGTGCTTCCCATGTCGTACAGGCCCGCACCTGTGGTGCTTCCACCCTGCGGATAGTCAAGGACGGTTATCCGTATCTTGTAATCTATCCGGTAGTTGTGGATTCTGCCGGGTTCGGTGGTCATGTCGGAAGTGCCGCGCAGCTTCATGTCCGAGGTTCCTGTGAGGGTTATGTAATTGGAGGTTGTCGTAAGGGTCTGGGCGGGTATGGTCATCCGGAATACCGTGGTGAGGTTCCCGGAACTGTACCTGTACATGGCATAGCTTCCCCTGGTCTCGTCCGTAACGGTTTTTCCGGTAAGCAGGTTGAACCGGCTGCCGTATTTCACATTTTCCATACGGGCGCCGTCCACGCGGTCGCTTCCTTCCACCCGGACCTCCACGGTCGACAGCCGGTGCTCGAAATGCAGCGGTATCGTATAGTCCTGTATTACGTCCGTATAGGACGCTGTCAGGAAATCGGCTGAAAGCCATCCGGACTTTTCCTGCTGGTCTCCTATGGAATGGGATATGGCGGTGATGTCTGTCTGCCCCTCCTTGAAAGGATAATATACATAGAAGTCAAGATCGGTCCCCACCGTCACAATGATGTTGTCCTCTTCCGTTGCGGGTTTGAATGCCCGGCCGTCATAGGTGTATTTGTTATTTGTGGCCCAGTACACGCCGGTCTTGGGCTCGATGGCAAATACGCCTATGGAGTTTCCCTTTTCGAACGTGCCTTCCTGGGTGGCACGCGTTTGGGCGACGGTAAAGGTGACACGGCCGGTTTCCGGGCATGGCTCCTCCTGTTCCTTCCGGCAGGAGGATACGGACAGCAGGACAAGGAAGCCGCAGATTATCGTTGTTATTGATTTTACCATGATTGTTTTTTTAGGACGGGGACCGGAGTCCCCTGTTGTTCTGTAATTTATTTGACCGGTACAAGCGTTACGTCGGATTCGCTTGAACCCCATGGCTCGATGGTTACGGACTGTCCGTTCTCGCCTCCGATTTCCGCGTCATTGGAGCGCATCGTTATCGAATAGATATATCTCTTTCCGGCTTCCAGTTTAACGCTTGCAGTTGAAAGGTTTTCTCCCGTTTCAGATGGAATAATGCCTCCATAGTACTGGGTACCCTGATTTGTACTTGCACCGGAACCGCTGCCGATCGCTTTTTCCGTCGGATTTCCATCTTCATCCAGTTCATAAATGGACATGGCTGCTTTTGCACCGATGCTCTGCAGGATAATGCTGTATTCACCGTCTTCCGGAGCTTCCAAATAGGTCGTCCAGGTATAGGCCGGGTTCTGTGTATAATCAAAAGCATTTCCGCCTTCTGCATTGCGATAGGTTTTGCTGTTTGTATTAAAATCAATCTTTTCGTCAACCTGGCAGAATTCTCCGATTTCGTGTCCTTCCATCTTGGTCTCCGGAACGCTGTTGCTTACAAACTGTCCCTGATAATTTCCACCAGTCTCTGCTGATTTTCCGGTACAGCA
>ERZ779937.505-NODE-505-length-15621-cov-2.190094_pt1 | contig 15621 bp, 15 predicted proteins | sample MGYA00511185_ERZ779937 | MGnify/ENA primary metagenome ERZ779937 (study PRJEB29588, sample SAMEA2147216) | human gut metagenome | biome: human gut; feature: human-associated habitat; material: faeces | place: Denmark | collected 2008/2010 ... | reverse complement strand
GAGCCATATCTTGCCTCCGGCGGGAGTGTATTCGGCGGCGTTCTCTAAAAGGTGCAGCAGTATGCGTTCCAGTTGCTCCGGATTGATTTTTACATTCAGCTTTGGAGCATTGACGGCCAGGGAAACGTCTTCCCGGGTTTTTCCCTTAATCTTGTCCATGATAGCCTCGCAGAAGGCGGAGATGTTCTTCTCTTGCATTTCGTAAGGTTCGGACAAGGTGTTCTCCAATTCGGACAGTTCCTGGATGTGGTTGGAGAATGTATGCAGGGCCTTTACTCCCGGCAGCGAAGCGTCGAGCGTGTCCAGTGTCGGTTCCATCTGGGCGGAGATGTTTTGGATGAATTTTGTTTTCAGTTCGTTGTGCTCGTTGGCGATACCGATGGCTTTCTTCTGCTTGCGGGTAAGGACGATGAAGCGCAACAATACGATAGCACCGAATATCAGGACTGCGGCAAGGATGGCAGCCAGTACGCAGAGTCCGATGATGATGTATTGCTTGGCGCTCAAGGAGTCGTCCTTCTCCTGGATGGTGGCCAGGCTTTCATCGTACTTCTTCTTCAGGACGTTCAGTTCGTCCTGTGCGGTAAGCGCTTTCACGGAGTCGGTCCAGAGGATATACTTGTCGTATGTACGAGCCACCAGTCCGGCATTGTTTGCCTTGCGGGCAATGCTGATGAGAGTCTTGTAGCATTCGTCTACCTTGGCGTAGTTCTTCTGTTCCTTATATTGCCCTATCAGGCGGTTGGTGGCGGCATCACCTTGCGCATTCATACCGAAGGTGTAGTAATAGTTGGCCTGCGTATAAAGCAGGTCGTTGCTCAGAGAGTCGTTGTGAGAGGCTTTGGCGGTCTCTTCCAGTTTGGTCAGCTGTTCCTTGGCGCGTGCGGGATTTTTCAGGTTGATGTACATCTGCAGGCGTTCCTTGTTGATGCGGAAACGTAGGTTGGGCATGGCCTTGCCCGTTTTCTGTTCGCCGGTTGCCACCACTTGCTCGGCACCGCGCAGCAGTTCAAAAGCTTCTTTATAGTAATTCTCCCGATGGTAGAGGGCGCTGGCATTGACGCCGCATTCCACTGCCTGGGCATACTTGTCTTGCGTGGCAAAGGCATTGTAGGCTTGCAGGAATAGATAGCGGGCTTTGATATATTCTTTTTTCGTAAGATTTTCTTGTGCTTGTTTCATCAATTCGTCTGCACGGTTTTGCGCATGGAGTTGAGTAAAGATGCAGAAAGTCGCTAAGAGAAGTATCGAAATAATTTTTTTCATGTGTACGTTTGTTTTATTTGCTCACAAAGTTAGAATAAAAACTTAGTATTTGAAGCTGCTGCCTCCTAAAAATTCTCTCAATAAGGATGTCGGTGGAATTTCTTTGTCCTGCACGGGGGTGAAATATTTGATGAATTTCAGCAACCGGTAGGCTTCTGCGTATTCCGGACAGTTCCGTGGAACACTGGTAAGGATGGGCTCTGCGTGGCAGCGGAGCACGGCAAATTCGAACAAGAGGGCGGAGTTGAACATGACATCGGCATTTTCCTGGTAGGGGAATATCCATTTGTCCTCGCCGGCACGTACACTGGGCCAGCGTGAAATGGTCTCTTGTGCCGAGTAGCCGCGGTAGTTGAAGTCGCGGATGATGCGGCGCAGCAGGCGGTTGTCCGTGGTGGGAATCCAGTTGTGGTCGTCCAGCGAGATGGTGGTCAGGGCGGATACATAAATCTTATATTTGCTGGCGGCGGGAATCTGTGGTGTCAGTTCAGGGTTCAGGGCATGGATTCCTTCCAGGATAAGGATGGTATGCTCGTCGATGCGAAGTTTGTCGCCCTTGTACTCTTTCTTCCCGAGGTTGAAGTTGAAGCGGGGCAGCTCCACTTCTTCGCCACGGAGCAATGCCTGCAGCTGGGTGTTGAAGAGTTCGAGGTCGAGGGCGTAGAGTGATTCGTAGTCGTAGTTTCCGTTTTCGTCGCGTGGGGTGTCTTCACGGTCTACGAAGTAGTTGTCCAGCGAGATGGGATAGGGACGCAGGCCGTTGGTCATCAACTGCACGCTGAGCCGCTTGCTGAAAGTCGTCTTTCCGGAGGACGATGGACCGGAGATGAGTACGAGCTTCACCCGGTTTCCGTTTTCGCCGCGGTGGTAGATGTCGTCAGCTATTTGGGCTATCTTTTTCTCCTGCAGGGCTTCGGCTACGTTGATGAGGTCGGTGGCATGGCCTGTCTCGCAAGCCAGGTTGAAGTCGCCCACGTTACTCAGCCCCATGATGTAGTTCCAGCGCAGGTGTTCCTTGAATACGTCGAGCATCTTCTCCTGTTTCACCACTTCTTCCAGTACATTCGGGTTCTCCTTGTTGGGGATACGCAGCAGCAGGCCGTCGTAATACTTCACGATGTCGAACAGCCAGATGAACCCGGTACTGGGCAGCAGGTTGCCGTAGTAGTAGTCTACGGTGTCGCCCAATGTGTAATAATAGGTATATAGCGAGTCGGAGGTTTCCAGCAGCTTAACCTTGTCGTTCATGCCCCGTTCGCTAAAGATACGCACAGCCTCGGTGGTGTGGCATTCTACACGATGGTAGGGGATGTTTTCGGCGATGATTTCCTGCATCCGTTTCTTGATGGCGGTCACATCTTCCAGCTATATGGAACGGCCAGGTTACAGAAGTAACCTTTGGATACCGGATGCTCTACGAACAGTTTTCCTTCCGGAAACAGCTCGCTGACAGCTTTGTAAAGAATGAAGCAGAGGGAACGGACATAGGTGCGCATGCCTGAGGAGTCACGTATGTCGAGAAACTCTACATCCTTATTGTTGTATACACGGAAATTCAGTCCTTCGGAACGGTTGTTGACTTTTGCACTGACTACCTGATAGGGGAAATTTAGATTAAAACCGTAATAAATATCCAAAAGTGAGCTCCCTATAGGGAATTCTTTAGAAATATTATTATTTTTGCAACAAATTTGTAACATGTGTTTCATGATGTCTCGTTTTTAGTGGGTTGACACGTTAAATATAGGACATTATAACACGTGAAGGAATGAAACACCTTAAATAATTAAAGATGGAATATTCTTTTTATGATTTTTTAAAGCTACTCGGCTCATTGGCACTGTTTCTTTACGGAATGAAGATTATGAGTGAGGGGCTTCAAAAATTTGCCGGTGACAGACTGCGGAAAATATTGACCGCAATGACAACCAACAGAGTGACCGGTGTGTTGACGGGCGTGCTGATTACAGCACTTGTACAATCTTCCTCTGCAACCACGGTGATGGTTGTAAGTTTTGTCAATGCGGGGTTGTTAACGCTTTCACAGTCCATAGGTGTCATAATGGGTGCTAATATCGGTACGACTGTTACGGCATGGATTATTTCAGCTTTAGGTTTCAAGGTGGACATTGCCGCCTTTGCTCTTCCTCTTCTTGCTTTCGGCATTCCTCTCCTCTTCTCTCAAAAAAGTAACCGCAAGTCTGTCGGTGAATTTATTTTCGGTTTCTCATTCTTGTTCATGGGGCTTTCCTATTTGAAAAACAATGCTCCTGACTTGAGCCAAAATCCTGATATGCTGTCATTTGTGCAGGACTATACCGACATGGGCTTTATCTCCATACTTCTTTTTGTGGGTATCGGTACGGTGTTGACCATGATTGTGCAGGCATCTGCGGCAACTATGGCCATTACGCTTATTATGTGCGCCAACGGCTGGATTAGTTTCGAATTGGGGGCAGCACTGGTTTTGGGAGAGAATATCGGTACAACCATCACGGCAAACCTTGCGGCGCTGACCGGTAATACGCAGGCAAGGCGGGCTGCTTTGGCCCACTTGGTGTTCAATGTGTTTGGTGTGATATGGGTGTTGTGTCTTTTCACCCCCTTTACCGAGGCTGTGTCATGGTTCGTAGAGAACGTGATGGGTACTAAAGATCCGGCTGTGGCCGTATCCTTCAAGCTTTCGGCATTCCATACTTGCTTCAATATCTGCAACGTGCTGATATTGATATGGTTCGTGAAGTTTATCGAACGTACGGTCTGTGCCATTATTCCAATGAAGGAGCAGGACGAGGAATATCGCTTGCGTTTTATCTCGGGCGGTATGCTTTCTACGGCAGAGCTGTCCATCCTGCAGGCAAGCAAGGAAATACATCTTTTTGCCGAACGTACCCGCCGTATGTTCGGAATGGTGCAGGACTTGCTGCATACGGAGAAGGATGATGATTTCAACAAAGTGTTCAGCCGTGTGGAGAAGTACGAGAATATCAGTGACAGCATGGAGCTGGAGATTGCCAATTATCTGAATCAAGTGTCCGAAGGGCGCCTGAGTTCGGAAAGTAAGTTGCAAATACGTGCCATGCTGCGTGAAGTGACGGAGATAGAGAGCATCGGCGACAGCTGCTATAACCTGGCACGTACCATCAACCGCAAGCGCCAGACCAATCAGGATTTCACCGAGAAGCAGTACGAGCATATCCATTTCATGATGAAGCTGACGGATGATGCCTTGGAGCAGATGATTGTCGTGGTGGAACATCCGGAGCATGCAGGCGCGGATGTGAACAAGTCCTTTAATTTGGAGAACGAAATCAATAATTACCGCAATCAGCTGAAGAACCAGAATATCTTGGATGTGAACAACAAAGAATATGATTACCAGATGGGTGTTTACTATATGGACATCATTGCGGAATGTGAAAAGCTGGGCGACTATGTGGTGAATGTAGTGGAAGCCAGCAGCGATATAAAAGAAAAGAAAGCGTCTTAGGACGCTTTCTCAAATTCTTCTTTGCCTACTCCACACAAGGGGCAAACCCAATCTTCGGGAAGGTCTTCGAAAGATGTTCCCGGTTCTATTCCATTTTCAGGGTCGCCCAATTCAGGGTCATAGACATAATCGCATACAGTGCAAATGTACTTTTCCATAAATTTCTTTTTTAGGTTTATTCTCCTATAATAACGTTTAAAAGCCCTTTTTGTTCTATTGTTGAACAAAAATAGTTTATTTTTGTTCTCTATTAAAACAACATTTTATGAAAATGACCGACAAGCTGTTCAGGGCGATTATGCGGAATCTGCACGCCTATGTACTGCTGATAAACCGCGACTTCACTGTATTCTACACCAATTACTACGATATTACCGGAGCTGTAAAGCCTGCCGAAACTGGACGGGTGGGAGATATTCTGCGCTGTAACAATGCCTTGTCGGCAGCAGGAGGTTGCGGCACTCACGATTTGTGTGAGCACTGCCCCGTGCGGAATGCCATAGAGAATGCCTTTGTGGTGCAAAAGAACTTCACGGATTTGGCAGCTATTCTGAATCTTAGGGATAGCGAAGGCAGAACTACGGAATGCAATGCTTATGTTTCCGGCGAGTATATGGAGATTGAGGACCGCGACTGCATGGTGATTACCGTGCATGACATTACCCGGCTGAAACAAGTGGAAGCTGAATTGAAACTGGCACGTGAGAAGGCAGAGAATGCCGACCGCTCCAAATCGGTGTTCCTGGCGAATATGAGCCATGAAATCCGTACCCCGCTGAACGCAATTGTCGGATTCTCGGAATTGCTGGCCTCTGCATCGACAGACGAAGAGAAGACACAGTTCCTGGAAATTGTGCAAAGTAACAATGAAATGCTGCAACAGCTGATTGCTGATATTCTGGACCTCTCGAAGATAGAAGCCGGAACATTGGAATTTGTGTTCTCGGATGTGGACATCAACCAGATGATGTCCGATTTGGAACAACAGTTCCGTATGCGGGTGGCCGAGCTGGGTAGTGGAGTGCAGATTGTCCGGGAGGCTTCTGAGAAGGAATATACCATGCATACAGACAGAAACCGGCTTGCACAAGTGATATCCAATTTTATGACGAATACCCTGAAGTTCACCCAGGAAGGCAGTATTACCCTCGGATTCAGACTCTATGAGGAAGGTCTCTATTTCTACGTAAAAGACACGGGAACCGGTATTCCCCAGGAAAAGTTGCCACATGTTTTTGAACGTTTCGTCAAGCTGAAGCAGGAAAAGAACGGTACCGGACTGGGACTCTCCATTTGCCAGACCATTGTCCGCAAATTGGGGGGCGAAATAGGCGTGGAATCGGAAGAAGGGGCAGGTTCGACTTTCTGGTTCACATTGCCGTGGGAGCCTGCAACTAGACCGAAACTGGTGAGGGAAAAAGAGAATCAATGACAGTCAATTAATCACTAATCATTATATAGGTATTGTTTTCCCGGATTATTATTGTATTTTTGCGTTCCAAAATTAAACCTAAAGACTTGCATGACTGCAATAAAGGATGATTATTATCATGTCGGACTGACCGACGAACAAGTGCGGAAGAGCCGCGACGAACATGGAGTAAATTTATTGACGCCTCCTAAACGGCCTTCCTTATGGAAATTGTATCTGGAGAAGTTTGAGGACCCCGTAGTAAGGGTATTGCTGGTTGCCGCTCTGTTTTCTTTGATTATTTCCATTGTAGAGAATGAATATGCCGAGACTATCGGCATTATAGTAGCCATTCTGCTGGCTACCGGTATCGGTTTCTTCTTTGAGTATGATGCCGGAAAGAAGTTTGACCTGCTGAATGCAGTGAACGAAGAAACTTTGGTGAAAGTAATTCGTAACGGACATGTGCAGGAGATTCCCCGTAAAGATGTAGTGGTGGGTGATATAGTGGTGCTGGAAACCGGTGAAGAGGTTCCGGCGGACGGTGAATTGCTGGAAGCCATTTCCCTGCAAGTGAACGAATCGAATCTGACCGGTGAGCCGGTAGTGACGAAAACTACCGTAGAAGCTGACTTTGACGAAGAGGCTACGTATGCTTCCAACCGCATTTTGCGCGGTACAACGGTGGTGGACGGACATGGCACCATGCGTGTGGAGGCTGTGGGCGATGCTACGGAAATCGGTAAAGTGGCACGTCAAAGTACCGAACGGAATACGGAACCTACTCCGCTGAATATTCAGTTGACCAAATTGGCCAATCTGATTGGAAAGATTGGCTTTTCCGTAGCGGGTCTGGCTTTTCTCATTTTCTTTGTAAAGGATGTGGTACTGGTTTATGACTTTTCTTCATTTCATACCTTCCGTGATTGGCTGCCGGCCTTGCAGGCTACTTTGCAATACTTTATGATGGCAGTTACCCTGATTGTGGTGGCTGTGCCCGAAGGCTTGCCGATGAGCGTGACACTCAGTCTGGCGTTGAATATGCGCCGCATGCTCTCCACCAACAACCTGGTGCGCAAGATGCATGCATGCGAGACGATGGGAGCCATTACAGTGATTTGTACCGACAAGACCGGTACATTGACCCAAAATCTGATGCAGGTGCATGAACCCAATTTCTATGGTTTGAAGAATAACGGGCAGCTGGGGAATGATGACCTCAGCAAGCTGGTAATGGAAGGTATCAGTGCTAACTCCACTGCTTTCCTGGAAGAAGAGGTGACTGGCGAGAAGCCGAAAGGGGTGGGTAACCCCACGGAGGTGGCACTGCTGCTTTGGCTGAACAGCCAAGGATGCGACTATCTGGCGCTGCGTGAGAAAGCTACGGTTATCGACCAGCTGACTTTCTCTACGGAAAGGAAATTCATGGCTACCCTGGTGCAATCCCCCCTGATTGGGAAGAAGGTGCTGTATGTGAAGGGAGCTCCCGAGATTGTTTTGGGTAAATGCAAGGATGTCATGTTGGACGGCAAGCGTGTGGATGCGGTGGAATACCGTTCTACAGTGGAGGCTCAGTTGCTCAACTACCAGAATATGGCTATGCGTACACTTGGCTTTGCATTCAAGATTGTGGATGATGCGGAAGCGTCTGATTGTGTGTCATTGGTTGCTGAAAATGACTTGTCGTTCCTCGGTGTGGTTGCCATCAGTGACCCTATCCGTCCGGATGTGCCTGCGGCCGTTGCCAAATGCCAGTCGGCAGGTATCGGAGTGAAGATTGTGACGGGAGATACACCGGGTACGGCTACCGAGATAGCACGCCAGATTGGTCTGTGGAAACCGGAGGATACGGAAAAGAACCGCATTACGGGAGCTGCATTTGCCGAATTGACGGATGAGGAGGCATTGGACCGTGTGATGGACTTGAAGATAATGTCGCGTGCACGCCCCACAGACAAACAGCGTCTGGTGCAACTGTTGCAGCAGAAAGGTGCGGTAGTGGCTGTGACGGGTGACGGCACGAATGATGCTCCTGCGTTGAACCATGCGCAAGTGGGACTTTCGATGGGTACCGGGACTTCCGTTGCCAAGGAGGCCAGCGACATCACGTTGCTGGATGACTCCTTCAACAGTATAGGTACGGCCGTGATGTGGGGACGTTCTCTATATAAGAATATACAGCGTTTCATTGTTTTTCAACTGACTATCAATTTTGTGGCTTTGTTTATCGTTCTCCTGGGTTCACTGGTGGGTACGACGCTTCCTTTGACCGTCACGCAGATGTTGTGGGTGAACCTGATTATGGATACGTTTGCGGCCCTGGCCCTGGCGTCCATTCCACCCAGTGAGAGCGTGATGAAGGAAAAACCGCGTAAGAGTACGGATTTCATTATAACCAAGTCCATGAGGTATTACATTCTGGGAATGGGGTCTGCCTTCCTGGTGTTACTTATGGGAATGCTCTTCTGGTTTAACAGTGAAGAGGGGGGGATGACTACCTATCGGTTGACTGTGTTCTTCACGTTCTTTGTTATGCTTCAGTTCTGGAACTTGTTCAATGCACGTGTGTTCGGCACTTCGGACTCGGCGTTCAAGGGCATTTCCAAATCTTATGGCATGGAGCTGATTATACTTGCCATTTTGGGCGGACAGATACTGATTGTACAGTTTGGTGGAGCTGTATTCCGCACAGTGCCGCTCGATTTTATGACTTGGATGACGATTGTCGTTTCTACCTCGTTTGTTTTGTGGATAGGTGAACTGGTTCGCCTTATCCGACGTTTAACACAGAAATAGTGATGAAAAGAAGAGGAATCAAGAACCTTATTATTGATTTTGGCGGAGTTCTGATTGATTTGGACCGCCAGCGCTGTTTAGAGAATTTCAGAAAGCTGGGATTGCCGGACGTGGAAGTCATGTTGGACCTCTATCACCAGCAGGATTTCTTCCAGAAATATGAAAAAGGGTTGATTACCAGTGCGGAGTTCCGGGAAGTGATTCGTGGAAAGATAGGGAAACCGGTGACTGATGCCCAGATAGATGACGCCTGGAACAGTTTCCTGGTGAGTATTCCTACTTTTAAATTGGATTTACTGTTGGAACTGCGCAAAAAATACGTTGTCTATCTGCTGAGCAACACCAATGAAATCCATTGGCAATGGTCGTGTCTGCACGCGTTTCGCTACAAGGCTTTCCGTGCAGAGGACTTTTTTGAGCATATCTATCTCTCTTATGAGATGAAGATGGCAAAACCGGATGCCGATATATTTCAGAAAGTACTGGATGAGACCGGTATTCTTCCCAACGAGACTCTTTTCATTGACGATTCTGAGGCCAATTGCCGGACAGCGGAGGCGTTGGGTATTTCTACCTATACGCCAAAGGCCCATGAGGATTGGAGACATGCAGTTGTTTTGTGAAACATCGGACATTGGTTCCCGTCCAAGTGTAGCCACTATCGGTTTCTTTGACGGAGTACATCGGGGACACCGCTACCTGATAGAGCAAGTGTGTGCGGTAGCTGCCGGGCGTGGGCTTGCTTCGTCGGTCGTGACTTTTCCGGTACATCCGCGTAAAGTGATGCAGGCCGATTATCATCCGAAGTTATTGACCACTTGTGATGAGAAAGTTTCCCTGCTAGCCAAGACTGGGGTGGATTATTGCATGATGCTTGATTTTACTCCTGAAATAGCCCGGCTTTCGGCACGGGAATTCATGTCCATACTGAAGGATCGCTATCAGATACAAGCTTTGGTAGTAGGATACGACCATCGTTTCGGGCATAACCGCAGCGAGGGTTTTGAAGACTATGTGCACTATGGTCGCGAATTGGGTATGGAGGTGCTTCTTGCGCGCGCGTATTCTTATAGTAAGGAAGCATCGGTAACGGAGGTTACTGTCAGCTCCTCGGCTATTCGAGGTCTGTTGCAGGAGGGAAACGTTTCGGAAGCTGCCGAGTATCTGGGATATGATTTCTTTTTGGACGGTACGGTTGTCGGCGGCTATCAAGTGGGGCGTAAAATAGGTTTTCCTACGGCTAATCTCCGTGTTTCCGATTCTGACAAGCTGATTCCCTGCGATGGTGTGTATGCCGTCCGTGTCTGTGTTGAAGGCAAGGAGTACGGCGGTATGCTAAGCATTGGCTACCGACCTACGTTGGAGAACGGCCCCGATCGCAGTATTGAGGTCCATATATTCCGGTTTGATGCTGACATTTATCAGCAGCCGATGCGTCTTTCCTTTGTGCGCCGCACCCGTCCTGAACTGAAATTCGACAGTATAGAAGAACTTATTGCCCAGCTTCACCGTGACGAGGTGGAGATTAAATCCATTCTTTCTTTATAAACATAAGGCGATAAGGTCATTTATCTCCTTGCAGTTCTATGTATTTTCCCGTTTGAAGTGTTTGCTTTCTGTATATTTATCGTAAAACGCGTTTTTTTTATTGTTTTTCGATAAATATTTTCTGTTTTTCTTTGTCATATCAAAAAAAGGTCTTTTATTTGCATATCGAAAAACGATAAATGATTATCGAAAAACAAAATAAAGAACTAATAAAACAATAACGGTATGAAAACTTTAGTAATGACAACAATCTTTGTAGTGACAGTAGTGATAAATGCTTTTGGTGGTAATATCCAGGAAAACTTTGCCTATAATGAAGTGATGAACGGAAATCAGGTGGAGTCCCAGATTGTATATAAAGTAGAGAACGGTAAGTTTCTGCAGAACCATTTGAAATACAATTTCACCTATAATGCCCAAGGGCGTACGATACAGAAGGAGGCGTTGAGATGGAACGAGATTGAGCAGGCGTTTGAACGCTTCTATTGCTTGAACTACAATTATACGGAAGCCGGTACGGATGTGGAATATGCCTTGTGGGACAACAAGACGAATGCCTACTCCGATGTGAAGGAAAAAGCTGTTTATCTGCAGGCGGGAGATGACATCAACTACTTGAGTTACAAATGGAGTAAGAAGGACAACGACTGGAATCTGTTGGTGGAACATGCCACTGCGGAGGAAGACGTATTGCTCCTGGCAGTAAAATAAATGAAGAACAATATAGAAATGAGGGAGGGGTTTAGGTTATGAGAAGAGCATTCATGAGTATTACACTATTGGTATTGTCACTTTCTACAGTGATGGTGCTGCTGATGGGACTTGTTGCCACAGCTTGACGGATTGACAGAGAAAATGTGTATCTTTGCGAACTTTTAGACGAATAGAACAATGAAAACGGCAATAAAACTAGTATTGATTTACTTTTTGATGCAGATTGTAGGAGCACTGTTTGCAGGACCTTTCTGTCTGCTGTATACGTATTTCGCTTATGGAACTTTCGACATGGACAAGGCTGGTCAGATTGCTGTGGCGCCTACCATGCTGCTGGGCTTTGTTTTCATGGGACTGTACTTGTGGCGCAAGAACTACCTGACGGGAGACAAGCATCTGTATTCTCCGGTGTCAGTCCCTTATCTGGCATGGAGCCTGCTTGCCGGAATGACTTCCATATGTATAATAGGTCTTCTGATGTCCGAACTTACTTTTTTGCCCAATTTGTTGGACCAGACATTTGATATACTGCAATCCGGTTGGCTGGGTATTCTCTGTATTTCTGTTTTGGGACCCGTACTGGAAGAACTGCTTTTCCGTGGTGCCATTACCAAGGAGCTGCTTCGCAGATATAGCCCGGCAAAGGCTATCTTGTTTTCCGGGTTGATATTTGGTATCTTTCATCTGAATCCGGTTCAGATAATAGGTGCTTGCCTCATCGGTTTCTTGCTTGCCTGGCTTTATTATAAGACACGGAGTCTTATGGCATGTATTCTGATACATATCATGAATAACGGCTTGTCTGTCTATCTGAGCCTGAAACATCCTGAAATGGAGGATGTGACACATCTGCTGAGTAACCCGTATGTACTGGTTTGGGCAGTGGTTTTCATATTGTTGCTTCTACTCTCCTTGAAACAACTGAATAAATATAATATATCTGATACTAATACAACAACTGAATTATGAAAAGAAGATTGAACATTCTCTGCCTGGTGGTAATGCTTGTACTGAGTTACTCGGTATTGGAGCAGGGGTACTATATCTTTCTGGGAGCCAAGATGGGGGCGCAGACCGGACTGGAGCTGGGAAAGAAAGGGAGTGACATTGCTGCCTACAAGGAACTGATGAACCTAAAGGTTGTCAACCTGATACCTTCTTCCATGGAGTCGTTTGATTTCTTCAGGGATTCCGTCTACAATGAGAAAAGCAGGAGTTATGTGCCTGCAGCCTACTCTTCGTTGATGGTCAGCGTAGATTCTCATGATTCTGTCGGGAAAGTGGTGGCAAAGTATTTGCTGATATATCTGCATTTGGGCTTTTCCCTTTGGGCGGTAGTATTGTTTATCCGCTTGATAATCTCTATCAACAAGTCCGACATCTTCAACTGGCGGAATGTACGTCGGCTGCGTCGATTGGGAATGGCACTGGTTGTCAGCTTCTGCTGTACCTTTGCGTCATCATATCTTGATTTTATAGGTATCGATACCGTATTCTCGCTGCATGGTTACGAGCTGAGCCTCTCAGAATTGGTGAGCACTACCACGCTGGTACTTGGGCTTTGTTCGCTGATTGTAGGTGAAGTGTTTGCCATTGGATTGAAAATGAAGGAAGAGCAGGATTTGACGATTTAATAATAAGAAGAACGGACAGAGATATGAATAAAATCAGAGTATGTGCCTTCCTGGCTTTGGTAGTGTTTATTGGTAGTGTTGTAACGGATATGTTTAGTGGATTTATGGACGGCTGGAATGAGGCGGGCGACCAGAAGGATTTTCATGCCTTACCCTCTGTGTCACTTTTGGTGCGGGCAGATGATACGCTGCCTGCTGATACTTTGATTAGTGCGGCACAGGATACGCCCATGTATTGCAATACAAGTGAGGTATCGGTGCAAGGTTTCCGTAGTACGAAGTGGCGGTGGGTATCGTTCTTGCTGTTTCCTGCGGGACTGTTTGCGCTTTACGGGTTCTATAGTGTGGCGCGGCTGGTGCTTACTGCCACGAAAGGCGAGGTGTTTGTGCGCAAGAATGTGCGTCGGATGCGCATCTTTGTCTATGCGCTGATTTCGGTGAGTCTTTTATTCGAGTTGCAGCAATGGGGCATCTATCATGACTTGGCTTCTCAAGTGCAGCTGGAGGGATACGAGGTGTTGCCTTATTCTTTCAAGTATGCTTGGTTCAATTATATGCTGTTGGCATTGTTCACCGAGATATTCGCCATCGGCGTGAAGATAAAGGAAGAGCAGGATTTAACGGTTTAATGTGGGGGGAGGATTATGAAAAAGATAAGTATATTGGGTATCCTGGCTATATTGGTCATTGTTGCAGAGTTTGCCTATGCAATGATAGCGGGCTGGGTGGATATGAAGAATAGTTTTCTTGAGGGTTACAATAGTGTAAATGTGCATTCGGGAACTCCACAGCCGGAGTATTCCGGTTTATTTGATAAGGTATATGTGGATGTAAGACCTTTGGAAACGACAGCAGTCGATTCCTTGACGAATCGTTTTGCCGATAAGTCAGTACCTTATCAGGTAAAGAGAATAGGCACTGTGATTGTCCCCACTGTCTGGAGTTCCATAGTGAACTTCTTTGCCATGTTTGCCATCATTCCTTTCTTTGTAGGAATCTATTGTCTGATACGTTTGCTGGTATCCATCTCAAAGCGGGAAGTGTTTACTTCGGATAATGTAGCCCGGTTGCGTTTCTTTACTTATTCGTTTGCTGCATTGTACGGCTTGATGACTTTGCACGATTGGCTGAATCATCTTGAAGCAGTGAAGCAAGTGGCTCTGCTGGGCTATGAAGTGGTTGCATCGCATGATACGGATTTCACATCCCTGGTTATTATAATTCTTTTCACCGAGATATTTGCCGCCGGGGTGAAGATAAAGGAAGAACAGGACTTAACTATTTAGGTGTGAGTGGGAAAAGAATAATTGATAAATAGAACACAATTATATGATTATAGTAAACCTTGACATAATGATGGCCCGAAGAAAGATATCTTTGGGCGAACTGGCGGAGAAGATTGATATTACGCCTGCCAATCTCTCTATTCTCAAAACCGGAAAGGCTAAGGCCATCCGTTTCTCTACACTGGAAGCAATCTGTAAGGAACTTGATTGCCAGCCGGGGGATATACTGGAGTTTAAGGAGGGATAAATAGGGAGAAGAAGGCGCAAGTAGAGGTTGAAATGCTTACCGCCTTAAGAAACTCCGTTTACGTACTACAGTAAACACCTTTACATACTACAGTAAACGCCTTTACATACTATGGTAAACGTCGTTACTTCATAATGTAAAAGCCGTTACATTCTGGAGTAACGGCTTTTATATTATAGGGGAAACAACCGGGAAATATAATCTGCTGATTATTAGCTTATATATTGTCGGTCGTAACCTTTAGATGCCTTTCGCTTTGAAGGCCAGCGCATACATTCGCATCTGCTTTACCATAGACAGCAGTCCGTTGCTACGGGTGGGCGACAAGTGTTCCTTCAGTCCTATTTTATCAATGAAATAGAGGTCGGCGTTCAGTATCTCATCCGGTGTGTGCCCGGAGAGTACTTTGATAAGCAGTGAAATGATTCCTTTCACAATCAGTGCGTCGCTTTCGGCCTGGAAAATAATTTTTCCGTCCACTTCGTCTGCCTGCAGCCATACGCGGCTCTGGCAACCTTCAATCAGGTTTTGTTCCGTCTTGTATTTTTCGTCGAGCGGTTCCTGCTCGTTTCCTAAATCAATAAGAAGTTGGTACCGGTCCATCCAATCGTCGAAATCATTGAATTCGGCAATTACTTCATCTTGTACTTCGTTGATACTTATCATGGGATTTACTATTTTACTATTTACGATTTACTATTTGATGGTCTATTTCTCATTGTAGATGACTTCCAGCAAGGTCTGTCCCACTGCGTTGAGAGTGCCCTTGTCGATGATGTCCATGGTGTCGTCTATCGTGTGCCAGAAGTCACCGAAGCCGGTGTCGCAGTTCGGGTCATAGTTGATGATGTCTACGCAGGGAATCTGCCGCAGGTTGTATACATACATATGGTCGTCTGTCACTTCGGTGCCTTTTTCTTTGGGGAAGAAGTTGCCGAAGCCCAGGCGGTGGGCTGTGTTCCATATCTTGTTCACGTACTTACCGGCGGTTCTTTGAGAGAACTGTTCCTTGTAGAAGGTGGCGTTCTTTCCGCCCACCATGTCGAGCAGGATGCCGTAGCGGGCATTATAGCCGTCTACATGGGGTACTCGTCCCCAATATTGCGAGCCCAGGCACCAAGTGTCGTTCTTGTATGCACCTTGATAGAAGTAGGGGATGCCATAGTCTTCGGCGTCAAAGAAGATGATGTCGATGCCTATGGCTGGAGCCTGCTGCTGTAGTTGGCGGG
>ERZ779937.503-NODE-503-length-15655-cov-3.332308_pt1 | contig 15655 bp, 19 predicted proteins | sample MGYA00511185_ERZ779937 | MGnify/ENA primary metagenome ERZ779937 (study PRJEB29588, sample SAMEA2147216) | human gut metagenome | biome: human gut; feature: human-associated habitat; material: faeces | place: Denmark | collected 2008/2010 ... | reverse complement strand
CGACTATTCACAACCGACATTAGTTGGATGGAGTTTTCTTGCTATTTTTCGATAATTTACATGCTAAGTATTCAAATATCACAAATGCAATAATATAACTGACTTCTATAGGCATATCTTATTTCTCCTGATTTAACTTAATATGTAATACGTTATTATCTTCATATAAGAACCACCACTTATATCTTTTCATTTCTATATATGTTGAATCTGTATCATACTTTGTATCACTAATTACAGCTTCATTTTCATTGCCTGCAATATCTGTATATTTAATTGCTTTGCCACTCCAATCCTGTTTATCTGTATCTTGTACTTGTATTACTTCAATATTATATGTATTAATATTCTTAGCTTTATAAAGTTGGCTGACAGATATTGCCATAAAGCTTATGACAATAACACTAAAAAGACCAAATGATATAATAATTGCCAAATCCATATTTTCTGTGTTTTTTGATGTAAATAACAGTGACATCACAATTCCTACAATTCCTATTAAAACAAGCATTAGTATTAAAAATATATTAACATTCATAATATTTTCTCCTTATTCATTATCAATATATATGTAATTAGCATTTTCTATTTTTTCAAATGAGTTATCCTTATGAACAAATACAACAGGATTAGCCCCAGCTTCTCTACCATCTTTTCTATAGATTTTATCTATTTCATCTTTATAATTAAAAGGACACCTTGTACTCCATATAACATCAGGAATAGAATCAGGAACCCATGAATACCTATTTTTTTTATAATATTCACTGTCCAGTATAAGAGGCTTATTAAATACCTCTTCATATGTATTAATAATCTTTTCCATATCTTCATCTGTGAATTTTAGACAATGATTATCTCCGGAATACTTATATGTGAGTTTATCAGTAAGATAATATGTATAATCTTTATCAGTTGTTATAACTCCTTCATCAATCATTAATCTTACTTCATCAACAGTTAAAGGAAGATATACATATTGCTTTATTGCCTTTGTCTGGCTTATAAAATAAGTTATAGCATGGGATGTTATAAGTGCGGCAAATCCTGCAAAACTAAACATCGCTATTATTATCACTGTAACTAAAATAATAAATAAAACCTTTGAAATAAAATCTGCTTCTCGAAAAAAATCATCAAATAAATGAGAAGAAAATATAGCGATAAAAGATATAAAAACTACTCCTGCAATAGCAGCGAATATAGTTAATACAAATTTTATATCATCTTTATAATATTTATAAAATTCTTTCCAGAATGATTTCTTCTTACTTATAGTACTCATATCTTTCTCCTTCTTCCTTCTTATTTCTTCCATATATCCCCCTTAATTTGCTTTAATATGCAGTACATTTTTATTTTTATAGATAAAGAGACACTTGAATCTCTTCATTTCCACATATGTAGAATCTGCATCATACTTTGTCTCATTTATTGCAACTTCTTTTTCACTGCCTGTATCATCAGTAATCCTTATTATGTTGTCGCCCCATTCTTTTTTTTCTGTTTCCTGTATATGTGTTACCGGAATTGTATAGGCTTCAAAGTTATTTCCTTTTTTTATTCTGCCTGAAGCTATTACTGAAAAAATCAATATGATAATATCAGCAATAAATACCATTAAAGCTGCTTTATTATGATTTTCATTTGAAAGAAATATCATAATTGCAATACTTATTAAAAAAACAACATCTAATATTGAAGAAAAAGTGTAAATATCCATATTTTTTATCCTCTAATCTTTTTCTATATTCTTCTGAATATCTTCATAGTTTAATCCCATATGTAAAATATTCTTATCTTCGTATAAGAACCACCACTTATATCTTTTCATTTCTATATATGTTTTATCAGAATCATACTCTGTAGCACTAATTACAACTTTATTCTTATTACCAGAATCATCTGTATATTTAACTCTGTCTCCGCTTGTTTGTCTTTCTATATTCTGTATTGATGCCACAGGAACATTATATGTATCAATATTGTCAGTCCGCTTAATGTTTTCAGCAGGCACATTAATAATAAATAAGCTAAGACATGTAACTAAAGCCAATGAGCCAAAAAATTTAGCAGAACTCATTTTTCTACTGAGTCCAATATAAGCCAGTGTAAGACATGTAATTAAATCAATAATAGCTACCATTACATATAGTGTATTAACATTCATAATATTTTCTCCTTAATCTCTTTCTATTTCATTCTGTTTATTTTTAGTTATGATTTCTCCTAGCATTTAATATAAGGAATCAAATGATATTCCCATATCCCTATAAGCATCACCAAGTTTCATTATTGAGGAATAATCTAAATCTGATTCTTCTGCTATTTTCAATAATGTACTTGGATGTTCGTTTATGTGATATATTAATAATGCTGCAATTCTATACTGATATATTTTTTCAGTATCATCCGTGTTTTCATTTATACGATTTATCAAATCGTGACGCTTATTATAAAATTCGTTTATACAATTTTTTGAAGTCTGCTTTAAAAGACATTCTGAAAATGTATTATCTATTCCAAAATCAGTTTCCCTATAATGAATATCAAAATCCTTTAAAAACTGTTCATACTCAATTAATGTCATCATAATTTTCCTTTCTACTTATTCTTTAATGGCAAATTCAAACTTTCACCAATATTATTATTATCATCAGCCTTTATTACCTTAATATATGTATTGCTATCTATATCTTTAGTTGTTTCAATATCATAGTTATTATTATTATATATAAAGCTGCCTGTATCCAAAAGATAACAATAGTCATACTCATATACATTTCCATACTCAGCTTTTATACTGTTCTTTATTGCTGTCTTATAATGATTTACAGGAAGTGTGTATCCTGATGTAAAAATTATACAAGACAATAAACACATACTTGTTAAAACAACTTCCGTTTTGGTATTTTTAGAATTACTGGTAAATATTGTTGCAATTCCTGTTATTGTAAGTACTCCGGCAATCAATGCCCCTAAAAAGACAAAGGTTAATATCAATCTCATAATTTTCTCCTTAATTAATCCTTACTTATATGCAATACATTTTCATATTTATATATAAATAAAAAATCCTTTCTGTTTTTCTCTATGTAAGTACCGTTCTCAGCATCATTTTTTATTCCACTTATGGGAATCTTATACTGATTACCTGATTCATCTGTATACGTTAATAAGTCTTTTTCTGTATCATAATTATAATCGTCTGATATATTCTGAACCGCTGTTTTAACCTTTGGAACGTATTGTAATCCAGCTCCTAATATAAGTATTAAAACGATTATTCCACCCAAAACTGCTAACAGTATCTTTTTTATAGATTTTTTAAGTTCTCCTTCTAATGGGGTTAGCATAAACATTACCATACCAAATATCATAATGATAAGACTTGTAAATCTTGTTAAACTCATAATCTTTTCTCCTTAATTATTATTTATAAATCCCTGTGGCTCATGTAATACATAACTATCTTCATAAAGAAACATAAATGTTTTTCTTGCCTTTTCAATATATGTAGTATCTGAATCGTAAACTATTTCTTTAACAGTTATCCTTCTGTCAATATTTTCTGTATCCGTATATGTGACATTAAATAATGTGTCAGAGTTATCCTTTGGACTTATTTTATTTATTTCCTGTACTGAAATTTGTGATGTTGATGATGTATGAGAAAACTCATCAAAAGACATTACCGGTATAACTGCTATAAATGCAATAACACTAGAAATCAAACCGGACATTAAATATATTAATACATCTTCAAAATGTATTGAAAAAATCATAGTTAGAAACATTGCTCCAAAAAACATTATTAGAATAATTACAGTGTATAATTCTGTACTCATGCTTATTTTCTCCTTTCTTAGTTAAGCAGTGATGTATCTATAATCTGAAAATTAGCTCTATGAATGTACAATGCCTTGCCATCTACTGATAACTTGGTTGTCTTAGGAAGGTCTTCACATACTTCATAGAAAACGCTGTCGCCTGAATAAGCACATATAGGGTCTCCAAGCTGTGACTGAATTACTACAACTCTTGACTTACCAAACATATTCTTATACTTGTTTACAATACCGGCGACAAATGTACTTTTCCCTACACTGCCATCTGAACTACTGTTGATGTTCTTTATATTATTCATAGTAAAGTCTACATCCGGCTTTAATCCTTCTTCTGCAAAGATTGCTGTACTACCACAGTTTTCAACTTCCTTACCGTCAATAGTTATTGTTACAACTGAAGAAAGCACCTTATTATATCCGCCGTCAACATAGTCATATTCCCTTACAGTGTTAGGACTTAAATCAATGCGTTCTCCATGCATTGTCATAAACTTCTCTCCATCGTTTGAATAAAAGGATGCTATATATTCATTACCTGATATACTTCCTTTCATACTCTGTACCTTACTATTCATAAATTCACATCCGGTAAGCGATAAAATACCTACTGTTAATATTACAGCTGAAATTATTCTTTTGATTTTTCTCATTATCTTTTTCTCCTATATTTATAAATTAGATTATCCAGCCTGTGTTATAGAGTTTTTCCTTCTGTCTTATTATCATACAAGCTTCCTTTCTTTTTTCTGATTACATTTTATATTTTTTTAAAATCAGATTTATTATAAAAAATCCTTTTTATGTAAAAAGAAGAAAAAATATTTTTTATATGTAATTTTATGAAAACTTCCATAATGGTTTAATAGCGGTGTTTGCATTATCTTTTTCGTTCCATTCTTTAATAAGCTGTTCTATTTTTTCCTTATATTTAAGCGGTATAACAATTTCAGTCATTTCTTCACCCTTATCAAAGAAATTATAGCTTTCAGGGCTGCTGTAATATTTAACAACTTCCATAGAAGCCATTACCATACGTTTACTTAAATATCCTTCTACATATATACCATTTACACTTTTACATCTGCTTAAAGCTACATATAATTGTCCATTTGCAAATATCTCAGGCTTTAAATTCATAGCATCATACGTCTGACCCTGCGACTTATGTATCGTTACTGCATATCCAAGCTTTAATGGAAACTGCATTGCACTTCCGGTCTTTTTCTTTTTTAGCTTTATTTCAGTTACATTTTTCTTTGTTACAGTTCCATCTTTATTTTTTACTTCAATCTCTTTTTCTTCTTCAACAGCTTCATACTTATACTTGTCTGATTCTTTCTTTTCAATCATTACTGTATGTCCATTGTCAAGCTTAACGGTAATGACACTGGTAAATAATCCACTGCCTATGCCATTAGTGCCTGTAATCGTGCCAAGTGAACCGTTATTATACTCGCCTGCACTGTCATTAGCAGTTATTACTACTCTTGCACCAATCTTGTATATAAACTTATCTTCTACAAGTCCGTCAGCCTTTGTTACATCTCCACTGTATTCAGCTTCAGATACTAAAAGTTCATTGTTAATTTTTTCCAGTTCGTCTTCATTTTTCTTTCGTGCTGTATCATTCTTTCCACATACCCATATACCTTCATTTTCTTCTCTTGATGTATTTTCTGAAAAATACCGTATACATGTATTATCACCTGTTTTACATTTATCAAGTGCATTACAGAAATCCTTATCATCCTGCCTCATAATCTGTAACAGGCATCTTAATTTAATGTTAAATATCTTCCAGTATTTACTCTGGAAAGCGTAGCCGTCACCTATATCACAGCCATAATGCTGCTCAAGAATCTTATCCTCTTCTGCTTTTTTATTTATTACCGGTGCTAACTGATAAAAGTCTCCTACAAAAACAAGCTGTATATCCTTCTTACCGTCTTCATGTCTTTTTTTATCTGCAAGCATAAGTATCTGTGCAAGATAATCAAATGTATCCAGACGTACCATGCTTATCTCATCAATAAGAAGTACATCTGTATCCAGTAGAAAATCATATATACTTTTCCATCTGGGCTTATTTATCAGTATGCCTAAATCAAGTTTAAACTGTGAATGAAGTGTTGCACCGCCTATCTCATTTGCAGCAATTCCGGTTGGAGCTGTTTTTACAAGATTAATCTCCTTTTCATCACAGTAATCACTAAATGCCTTTACCAGATAACTTTTGCCTGTTCCTGCATTACCGGTAAGAAATATATTTTTCCCATTTACAAGTTCTTTAAAAATATCTGACTGTTCATCATTAAGTGTATCTGCTGTTATTTTTTCACTTAATACTGCCTTGGAAGCTGAATCTACACTGTCGGCTGGCTTTACTCCATACGCATTTTTAATATCAGCTGCATATGCTTTTGGGGCTTTAATATGTCTGCTGTTACAACTGTCTGACATATTCTGTAACTTTTTTATATTATCAAATGATGGCATTGTGCCATATTCCCACCTTTTTACTGTAGCAGATGAAACTCCAAGTATTTTTGCCAAGTCATTTCTTGATAAATTATTTTTTATTTTTATATTCTGAATTAATGTTTTTATATCTGGCATAATTTTATTCCTTAACTAAACTTATTTAATAAATTCATTTATCGTTACAGTTTAATTTTAGAATAAATAAAAAAAGGACTTGTTATATAAAGTCCTTTTTATCACTTTTTATATTATTTTTTCTTACATAATTTTAAAATATTTTAATCACGCTTTGTTTAACATATTAAGTTCTTTATTACTTTCAATCTTTACAGTACACTGCCTACTGAGTGCGTTATAACAGAATTTCATCTGGTCTGCAAAATGTATGAGTGCATCTCTTTTATTTATAAGAAGCTTCACATCATTCTTTTTTGTATCTGTTTCTGCTTTTACATACTTATTTTGTCTTACCACACTTTCAAACATACTTGCCATACAATCAAAATACACAAAGCTGTTGGCAAAATGCGTAAGCATATGGCTTATAAGGTCTGCCTGAGTAGTTAAATCCTTTATATCAGGGATTTCCATAATAAAGTCTTCACTGTACCATTCATAAAGGCTTTCCATAGACATTGCAAGTATATCTGAATATTTTACATTACTTTTCATAATTTCTCCTATAATACAGTACCGTTTATTACAAGTACCTTTCGGGTTTTTGATGTGCTTCCAAAATACTCCTGATAAGATAAAACTTCTACCTTATCTCCCGGCTTCATTTCTTTTATCGTAACTGCATCAGTAATTTTTAAATAAACAGGGTAATCATTATTATTAATGCCGTCATTAATAATCACCGTTCTTATTTTCTTGTCATCCGTAAAACTTACTATCTTGGCACTTCTTAATTTAGGCTTTGAATAAAACAGCCTGCTTATTGTTTTATTATCTGATGCTTTTGTCAAATACAAATCATACAGAAAAAATACTGCTGCAAATCCTGTTAATATGCATAATATTATTACAATGCTTTTTCTATGTATTCCAAAATAAAGAATCAGGCTAAATGCTACCGTATTAATTAACGCCATTACAGATGATATGGTTTCTGTTAAACGTGACTTATCTTTAATTTTCTGTGCTGTCTGTTCATAAATATCATATATGCTTATTTCTTTCATTTTTACTCCTCATAAAGCTCACTGTCATCAATCTGTAACTGCCATAAATTACCGTCATTGTCCATAAATTTATAGTTTCGTTCTTCACAATATTTTTCACAATTTTCCATACTGTTTGTATATACAAGTTTTTTTCTTCCATGAAGATATGCATATACCTTACAATTATTAAGTCCGTTTGTTATATCCATTTTCATTTATCTTTCCATCCTTTATAAAATATTCACGCATAAAGCATATACTGTCATTAATACAGAAGTAATAATTGCACTTACTGCCACCGGAAGCATATCCTTTAATATTTTTTCTCTTAACATGTTTTCCCCTTTATAAAATATTGCTTAATACTTTTTGTACATAGCTGCTGTAGCCGGATTTCTTAAAGCTTTGTAATGCACCGGAATAACCTTCGTTATACATCATAAGAGCAAGTTTTATATCACCATTACTCTTATTTATACAATCTCTTATATAATAAGTTCCAAGATGTATATTGCTATCAATATCATATACATCTGTTATTCCAAATTCTTCCATTTCTTCTTTAAAAAATACATCATTTAACTGCATTAATCCTTTACAGTCTGCATAACTTAAAGCATACTGGTTAAAATCACTCTCAGTTTTTATTACCGCTAATATAAGCTTTTCATCTATTTCATACTCAACTGAATATTTTACAACTGCTTTATATATTTCTTCATCAATATCTATGGATGATATTTCATTGCTTACATCTGCCTCTGAGGAATCTGATGTATTCTCTTCATTTCCCGTATCATCTTCCGGCTCGATTATTTCAGCATTTTCATTACCTGCCACATAAACTGTTTCTTCTTCATTTATTTTTGCTGATGTGAAATTATCCAAATCGACTGCCATACAATTTACTTTATCAGGTTGTCTAGTTGTCGGATATGCCAGTGCAAGTAATAATACAACCACTGGCATATAACATTTATTTTTCACTAATTGCCCGCCTTTCAAATCTTAAGCCACTATAAATGCCTGACGTTCAAGATACTCACGCTTATCAATATCTGATAAATCTCTCGCATACTCTGTTATGGCATTTGTAAGCCCCCACTTAGTCTTTCCGTCATAAGTTTCATTAAAAAGCTTTATTACCTTTCCAGTTTCCTTCTTTGGAAGATTAAGCTTCTTTGAAAGATATTCAAGTCTGTAATCTTCTTTAATCTTGCTTATTGAACTGTCCTTAAGTGCTGAATTAATAACGAGCATCTTAATGGTTTCTTTTCTGTCATCCATTGCCTTTAAGGTCATGTCAACATCTGTACTGAATCCTTTTGTTCCCTTATGAACATGCTTACAGATAACAAAATCCTTCTGACTTACAATCATACCGTTTGTACATACCTGTCTGTAAATACCTAAGTTAATCTTGAAAGAACTCCTGCCTACATTGCTGTTATCAATATAGTACATAAATCTTAAAGGTGATTTATCATTAGGGATATAAAACTCTTCATCATCAATTGCTCTTATATGAAGTCTTTCAGGACTTACCTGTGCCTGATACTTCATTTCAGATAATCTGCTGTTTTCTACAATATCAATTACTTCCTTATCATCAAAAAACGCATACTTATCTGTAACCGCACCGCAAATCTTACCGTTATATTCCCTTACAGTGAAACTTCTGCCATTCTTACAGTAATTATTAATCCTGTTCTCAATAACAAGCTCTGATAGTGTTTCATCACTGTCTGTTAATGTCTTTACAAAATCAGGTGGAAACTTAACCAGTCTTCCCATACTTATAAGCCCATATGGTGAATAATTAGCTGCCCTGTTAAGCCTGCCTGTAGCATTTCTTACTTCATATGAGTTTTCTGTATCTGCAATTGCTGTTACTTCTGATTTGATATCATTGAAGCTGTCTGTAAATTTTAAAAGATTGTCTCTCATATATTTCTCCTATTCTAAGCAGCCTATGACTACTTTTATTTTTAATTCATATATATTGTAACAATCACATGCTTCTAAAAAGTTGCAAAAAGGACTTTTTATAGATTTTAGGAATATTTTTAAGTATAAAAAAAGCATCATATAAGGTTTAAAGCCTTATACAATGCTTATATGGTTAATTTTGAAGCAACCAACTATTGCCGGATGATTTTATCTTTCTATGTCTTCATGTTTGGTTTTGCAATTATCATTTTTTGCAGCCAGTGTATCTAAAATCTGCTTAAGATTTCCTTCTTTTATCTTTTCGTCTTCAACTCCTATACAATCCAGTGCTGCTTTAATAACTGTAAGTGTTTTTACATCAAGATTGTAAAGATTATCAGTATTAAGTGACCTGATGCTATATATAATTTTTCCTGCAAGCTTATTCTTCTCTACACGGTTATAGTCTTCCTTAGTAGGAATGGATAACTTATGTGAATAATAAAGATTAACTCCCATTTCCCTGCCGTATTTATCAAACTGGGTAGAACTTCTATCAGATAATCGTATTCTACCTGTAGGCGTTACCTTTTCTACTTCCGCTATATAATCATCTTCCTTATACCTACCTGATACTAATACCTTATCTCCTACTTTTACATTTAATTCTTCCATATTAAAACTCCTATCTTGAATAATCATACTTTACTTTAAACTCTAAAAGCTCTATTACATAGTCCGGGCATTTTGCACAGTTCTGTTCCCACTGTGTAAGTGTTTTTAATGGTATATGATACTCATTAGAAAATTTTGCCTGTGATAACCCTGTAATGCTCCTTATTTCTTTTATTTTTTCTCCTGTGCTTTTAGGTATACAATTGTTTATATTTGATTTTACTATTTTTGTTGTCTCTATACTCATTATTATTCACCTCATGCGTTTATTTTAATATATTGTATACCTTATTAAAGGATATGTCAATCATTGCTGTTTATAAAAAAAGGACACCGCACCAGTTTGATACGGTAGTCCTTTTCATGTGTTACTTGGTTTCTTTTATATCACTTGTTTTTGTAAATGTGTATTCCTTAATGGCTGGGTGGTCTTTTTTATATCCAGTACCTTTTTCAGCCCACATTGCATCTGCAAGTGCTGCATAATCATTAGTCATGCTTTCTTTAAATGTATCACTTGTAATGTTAAGTGTAACTATCTGTTTCTGTTTCCATACCGCATTTAAAGTACACTCACCATTATTCTTTGATACAAGTCTTACAGCTTTTCCGCCTGAACTGTATACATCACCGTTGCTGTTTTCATCTGATACACATTTCCACATAACAAAATGATGTGCCGGACGGTATGTTGTGACTGCTTTTTTGTTGTCTTCAAGCTTCATAAATGTATTATAATAATCTCCTGTTGCATCAGGAAGTGAAAATTCATCTTCATACCAGTATGTTATACGGTTAAGTTTAAGTGCTGTACCACCTGTCGTATTGTAATTTACTGTATATCTGTTTTCACTCCATGCTGCATAAAGCGTTATATCACTTACATTCTCAAATGTCTTTCCGGCATCTTTATACCAGTCTTTTACAAACTGTAATCCGAATTTCTGATTAGTGCTTACTACAGTTTTGCTGTTATTATTATCTGAAGTACTCAATTCATTAAAAGCATAACCTTTAAATGTCCATCCTGTAATTTCAGGATTCTTTGCTTTGCTGAAAGGTATTACTTCATCAAATGTAACAGTTATCTTTGTATCGTTTTCCGGTGAATAAGTTGAATTTACCCTGTAACCATTTTTAGTGTCTGGCTTATTGCTTACTAATGTAATGGTATATTTATTGGCTTTCCATAATGCAAAACATGTCTGTGATTTAGTAACTTTAAGCGTATTAAATCCGGTTACTGCCTTACTGTCTGTACCCCAGTAAGATGTCTTACCGTCATTATCGGCTGTCTGTTCATCACTGCCTGTATAATCATGGTATCCAAGCCTATATGCTGTTGGCATTGTTATTGTACTTCCATGTGGTATAACCGCATATGGTATATTCACTGTTGCAGGGCTGTCAGTACTTCCATTAGCATTAAAATCAACACGGTGGAACAATATACCCGGTGTTATTTCAGGTGTATTGTTATTTCCTGTACTCTTAAGCTTAATGGTATCACCTATATTCCCTGCTTTATCATAAGGGAAGATATAATATGTGGTTTCTCCATTAAGTGTAATTGTTTCACTGCCGCTGTATGTACCATTTTTATCAGCCGTTACATTTTTCTTTGTATTGCTTTTTGCATCAGGATTTGTTCCAATATAATATCCCGCAATATCCGAGCCTGTATTGGTTTTTCCTCCTGCTGTGTCATACAGTTTAAACGTAATGGTCTGTGATGCGGATAAATTACTTGTCACATCTTCAAGCACTGCTACAGGCTTTTTTGTATCCTTCCATATGGCATAGCAGGTCTTATTACCATCAGCCTTAATACTTATGATGCCTGTCTTTCCTTTTCTGTCTGTACTCCATCCAAGGAAATCAACACCATCTCTTTTAGTTACAGGTGTAATACTCTTTCCTGCTTCATTAATACTAATGTTTGTACTCAAGGTCTCCGGTACTGATGTAAAATCTGATTCAATTACATTTTTTCCGTCTGATGATACAATGTTATTCTTATTTGTATTTAATGTTGTCTGATAAAACGTAATGGTCTTTTTGCTTACCTTTCCGTTCTTATCTTTAACACTAAATATATAAGTACCTGATGCATTTACTTTTCTTGTAAATGTTACTGAACCATCAGCGTTACATGTAACCTTTTCATATTTTTCATCTTTTCCAAAGCTTATATAATCTATACCGCTTCCGTAATCCCTAGCTGTAAGTGTAACTGTCTGTGTGGCTGCAAAATTATTTGTACTGCTTATATTAATCTCTTCCGGTGCATTGTCTTCCCACACTGCATAAAGATTAACCGTACCAAGATTAACAGTTGTAAGGTTCTTTACAGACTGTCCGTAAGAAAAATCTGCTGTTCCATTACCGTTCTTGCTTGAAGCTGTCATCCAGCCTGACTTTCTTGTATAACCTGTAAGAGTAAATCCGTTATTCCTTAAGTTCTGGCTCTCATCATAAATAAATGTCTGGCTTTCAGTGCTTCCTGTTACGTTACTTATTGACTTAGGCTCTACCGGCTGATTTTTATTATATACAACCGTATAGCTGTTGTTTGTAGCCTTAACTCCAAGATAAACATTTCTTGCAGGCATATTAAACTTAATTGTCTGTGAATTATATGTTGTATTGTCTGTTTAGATGCCGTCAACACCTGAATTGTTTCTGCTATACCAGCCTGTAGGATACTTACCTGATGAAGCACATTTATCTGTACCATGCCAGTGATATCCTGTTTTTAAATTAGCCGTAAGTGTTACCTTCTGCTCATATTCATATGTCTTTAATCCGCTTACACTGCTTATTCCGTTACCATATTCAACATTGGCATTTACGTTACCACCATTTATTGTATATGTATTTCTTGTATAATACACATCAATTACTGTTGTACCGTCAGGCTTCACATAAGCCGTTCCTTCACTTGGAAGAACTCCTTTATATGTAAATCCTTCCAGTGTCCTTACAACAGGTTTTACCCAGCTGTATGCCTTGCCGTTTAAATATTCAGCATCATACATTGTATAATTGCTGTCATTTAAACTGTTTTCATTATAAGTCTTACTGTCAGTATTAACATTTTTCTTCCAGTGCCTTACAAGATACTTGGTATCTTTTGCATTTATTGTAACTGTTACAGTTTTGCCTTCAGCCGGCATTTTAAAAATTACATTACTGTTATCAATAATACTATATCCGCTTTCAGCTGTTGTGATAATGCTTATACTGCTTCCATAGTAAACTTCATTACAGTAATCAGTGACTTTATTTCCTACAACAGTTTCATTTACAGTAACAACCGTTGTACCGGCTGTGTGTCTGTCTTCTGCTCCTGTTATCGGATTTTTTACTACGTCTACAAGATTTCCCCTTAGTGTTCCATTTATAAGTCCGTTAAGGTCTAATGTATATTTGTTTCTTGTATAGTAGTATTTTACTACCGTAGTTCCATCTGCTTTTATTTTTACAGTCTGTACATCAGGATAAGTAAATCCGTTTCCAAGGCTTAATCTTTTTGCTGTAACTGAAGTATCCGTAAATCCTGACAGTCTTTCTGTCTTTGTAGGTGTACTTGGATAATTACCATTTATATCCATTACATAATGATTAACGGTATATCCTACATCTGCCGCTGTCCAGTTAGCTTTATAAAACTTGTTTCCTGTACTGCCTTTATATATACTTACATTTTTCTGTGGTGTAGTACCATTGCTGCCTGTCCATCCGGCAAACACATATCCTAATCTGATAGGATTATTAAGAGCAAATGTAGGTGTTTCAATATTGTAACTTGTAGGATTACTTACCGCAACTGTTCCACCATTAAGGTCATAGTTGATTGTATAATTAATAGGTGTCCATGTAGCAGTATAAGTTCTGTTACCTATGCTTCCCTGATATATACTAATTGATGCTTGTGATATCGTTCTTCCTTCTGATTTGCCTGCCAGTATATAGTGTATATAATATTTCGGCAAATTATCACCAAACGCATCTTTTAAATCTTTATACTTGGCTTTATATGCATTCACTTCAAATTCTGCTGAACCCTGACGACCTTCTTTCATTCCGTACTTTACAAAATGGCTTAATGCTTTATTTGCATCATCTCCGTATGCCGATTTTAAATCCGGATATTTTGCAAGATAATATGCAGGGTCAAATACTGGTGCGTAATCTAAAGACGCATAACATTCAGGGATAAAGCAGGATGTTGAATCTGACTCATCTTTTTTAATAACTTCATTAGCATTTCTGTTATATACATATGATGTATCTTTACTTTCACACCATCCTGCAAATATATATCCTGTTCTTGTTGGATTATTAAGTGTAAATGTAGGTGTTTCTATATTATAAGTATCTGGATTAGTCTTACCATTTAATGTACCACCATTTAAGTTATAAATGATATTATATTCATCTGCTGCCCAGAATCCCCAGAAAACAAATTCTTCATCTGCATCTATGTCACTTCTTATCCATGAATCATTCATTTCAAATGTAAGTCCACTATTATTATACGGATACCAGTTTGAAACATCTGAACCATACAAGTCACTTCCATCTGTAGTATGCCAGTTACCATCATAACAGAATACTTTCTTATCAGAGCTTCGTCTTACATACCAGTAACTAAATGTATGCCCTGTATATGTAAATGCATTTCCATCTGCCAATGTGAATGAATCACCATAATGTACTGTCTGTGAAGGTATGCTTCCTGCACCAGTGACTACTTTGTATGATATCTTGTAATTTATAGCATCCCATCCTGCTTTTACAGTTACATTACCGTCATATCTCCAATGATAATCTGTATCGTAACTGTAAAGGCTTGAATTTTTTATTGCTACTCCGTACTTATTATATACGCTTTCGCTTCCCAGATACCAGCCTGTAAATCTATAGCCTCTTCGTGTTGGTATATCACCATTCATGTAACAGAAGTCATTTATATTCCATCCAACTGACACGGTGTTTCCATTCTTCCACTCTGCATTATAAAGATTATTGCCGGGATTCTTTAATATACCGCCATTTGGGTCAAATGTCATTGTATACCATTTAATCTCTGTCTTAGCTGTAAGTACCGTATCTTTATTAGGCATTGTATATACAAAGCTTAAATCATCAGATACCTTAACATCTCCATTGTACCATCCCTTAAATACATAACCGGTATTAAGAACTGCACTTACCTGTACACTGCTCCCAATGTTTACAACAGTCTTTGTAGCATGTGACGTTGTTTTTATTCCCACATCACCTGTTGTCTGTAAATTAGCTGTCTTAGGAGCTTCCTTTTTCCATGTAGCAGTAAATGTAACTGTTGCTCCGTCTGTTGCAGTTAAATTCTTATAAGATGTACCAGTCTCTTCTGTCCATGCAGATGCATTGTGTCCTGAAGCAGTACTGTCATACCCTGTAATTGTCCATCCTGTAAATGTATAACCTGCCTTTGACGGGTTATCTATTGTTACTATTGTGTCATAGTCTGCACTTGTCGGATGTGATGTACCATATGTACCACCATCT
>ERZ779937.483-NODE-483-length-15904-cov-31.188719_pt1 | contig 15904 bp, 18 predicted proteins | sample MGYA00511185_ERZ779937 | MGnify/ENA primary metagenome ERZ779937 (study PRJEB29588, sample SAMEA2147216) | human gut metagenome | biome: human gut; feature: human-associated habitat; material: faeces | place: Denmark | collected 2008/2010 ... | reverse complement strand
AATATAAGTTATTGATTTACAGACGATTAAATATTAATTTAACGCAGTATTGATGGTAGAAACAATGAATAATATTGGAAATAGACAGCCGGATAGCAATGCTGGCTGCAGTAAGCAAAAAGGAGTGAAGAATAAGCAAACCCGGCAGCTGGTACTATGGATTGGCGCTTTGATAGTAGGCGCCGTCTTGGGGATATTCGGCATCAGCTGGCTGGATAGTCTGATGAACTTCATAGCCACGGTCTATACCCGCTTATTCCAGCTTCTGGCAGTACCAACCATAGCCTTGGCTGTTATCACAACCCTGGCATCCTTGGGCAACCAGGCAGATACCGGTAAGATATTCCGCCACGCCATCACCTACACCCTGCTCACAACGATAGCAGCTGCAGCAGTGGGACTGGTGCTCTACAACATCGTTGCTCCAGGCAATTTACCTACAGCCTTGGTACAGAGCGGTATGGCGGATGTTCCCCAAAAGCTGGGAGAAACCAGCTATTATGACCATATTCTTGGGGTAATACCCAACAACATCATCAAGCCGTTTGCCGAAGGAAATGTACTCTCTATATTGATTTTGGCGGCAGCAGCAGGTATTGCTTTAGCCAAGATGCCATCAAGCGATAAGAAAGAAGTCGTGATGAAGGGATTGTTTGGTCTGCAGGATCTGCTCTTCATGCTGATTCATGGATTAATCTGGGCTCTGCCTCTGGGTATCGTTGCCTTTGCAGCACAACTCTCAGCCCAGTTCTCTGCGGGTATCGTGATGGCTTCTCTAGGAAAGTACGTAGCTGTTATCCTGGGAGGTAATGTCATTCAATTCTTCATCATCCTTCCGCTCTTCCTCTTGGCAAGAGGCTTGAATCCTGTGCGTACACTGGGCAAGATGATGCCGGCAGTATTAATGGCTCTGTTTACAAAGAGTTCTGCTGCTACGTTGCCGGTGACGATGCAGACAGCAGAAGACAGGTTGGGAGTTTCCAATCAGGTTTCCCGCTTTGTATTACCTATCTGTACTACCATCAACATGAATGGCTGCGCTGCGTTTATCCTCGTAACCTCCTTATTCCTGATGCAGAATGGAGGAATGCCTTTACCTTGGACTACGATGATTCTCTGGCTCTTCATTTCAGTTATCTCAGCAGTGGGTAATGCAGGAGTACCGATGGGATGTTATTTCCTTACCCTATCTCTGATGTCCGGTATCAATGCTCCTATCGGCATCATGGGCATCATCCTGCCAATCTATACTATCATCGACATGATTGAGACGGCAGAAAACGTATGGTCTGATTCCTGTGTCTGTGCCATGGTGGATAGGGATTTGAAAAGATAGAAACAATAGTGAACATGCAAAAATATCACCATGATTGTAGGATAAGGGCAGAAAAACTTTGTGCTTTCAAGATTTATTCGTACTTTTGCAGTCAAAAACAGAAAGGGAGGGATGAATGCTGATGCAGAAATCCCTCTTTAAGTATAACAAAAAAGAAGAAAGCCTATGTTCCATATCGCTCAATACTTCCCTATCACAGACCCTACGTTGATATTCTTCGTAGTGCTCCTCATCATCCTCTTTGCCCCTATCATCATGGGTAAACTCCGTATCCCGCACATCATCGGAATGGTGCTGGCGGGTGTGCTCATAGGCAAATACGGACTGAATATCCTGGAGCGCGACTCTTCGTTTGAGCTCTTCGGAAAGGTGGGACTCTATTACATCATGTTCCTCGCTGCACTGGAGATGGATATGGAAGGCATGAAAAAGAACAAGTCGCGACTGCTTATCTATGGCCTGCTCACCTGTTTTATACCATTCTTCCTCACATACGGCATGAGTATCTGGCTGCTCCACTACTCTGCCAAGGCTTCCTTCCTGCTGAGCTGCATCATGGCATCCAATACGCTGATTGCCTATCCTATCGTTTCGAGATACGGACTGCAACAGAAACCGAGCGTTACGCTGAGTGTGGGGTCGAGCATGATTTCGCTGCTCATAGCCCTGATTATGCTTGCCGGACTGGTAGCATCGTTCAGCAAGCATGACGGTGTACTGTTCTGGGTATTCTTCACCCTCAAGTTTGCTGTCTATTGTGGCGTGATGATCATGCTGATTCCCCGACTTACAAGATGGTTCTTGCGAAGATACAGCGATGCGGTGATGCAGTTTATCTTCGTACTTTCAATGCTGTTTATGAGTGCAGCACTTTCGCAGATAGTGGGCATCGAGGGCGTTTTCGGTGCTTTCTTCGCCGGTCTGATATTAAACAGATATATTCCGCATGTTTCGCCACTGATGAACCGCCTCGAGTTTATCGGCAATGCCCTCTTCATTCCTTATTTCCTGATAGGTGTGGGCATGCTAATCAATATCAATCTGCTGTTTCAGGGCAGTCATATTCTATGGGTCGTGTTCTGCATCGCCTTCTTCGGAACCCTGGGCAAAGCCATCGCAGCCTATATCGCCTGTCTGGGTTTCCGATTGCCACTTTCTTCGGGTCACATGATGTTCGGACTCACTTCGGCTCATGCTGCCGGAAGTATCGCCATGGTGATGGTGGGTATGCATCTGCTCGTAGCACCGGGCACTTACCTCGTAAACGATGATATGCTCAATGGTGTGGTTATGATGATTCTGATTACCTGCATCATCTCATCCATCCTTACCGACCGGTCTTCGCAGAAGATTATCCTGAGAGACAAGGAACTGCCTGATGCGGAAGACGACAAGAAGGTGAGCGATGAGAAGATTCTGGTTCCGGTGAAATATCCTGAATATGCCGACAACCTGATGAGTCTGGCGTTTCTGGTGAGAAACCAGAAACTGAACAGGGGACTCATCTGCCTGAATGTGGTATATGAAGACAAGGACATGCGATACAACCAGGAACAGGGAAGACGGATTCTGGAACATTGCAGTCAGCTGGCTGCTGCCACCGATGTGATGACGCAGACCCAGGTTCGTATTGCCGCCAACATCGCCAACGGCATCAAGCATGCCTTCAACGAGTTCCAATGTTCTGAGATTATCATCGGAATGCACATGCATCCTGAGGTTTCGCCGAAGTTCTGGGGAGAATTCCACCAGAGTCTTTTCAACGGATTGAGCCGCCAGATTATCATGGCACGCATCAGACAGCCGTTGAATACATTGAGAAGAATACAGGTAGCCGTACCTTCGAGAGCAGAGTTTGAGCCGGGTTTCTACCGCTGGCTGGAACGACTAGCCCGACTTGCCGGCAACCTCGACTGCCGCATCCAGTTTCATGGCAGAGAAGAGAGTCTGGCGCTCATCAATGAATATATCAAGAACCGGCATCCGGAAGTGCGTGCCGATTATACCCAGATGATTCACTGGAACGAGTTGCCGCAGCTGGCTTCGCAGATATCTCCAGACCACCTGTTCGTGGTAGTAACCGCCCGTAAGGGAACCGTATCTTACAAGACAGCACTGGAGCGTCTGCTGGAAGAAATAACGAAATACTTCTCAGGTACCAACCTGATGATTATCTTCCCCGACCAGCATGGTGATTCCTACGGCGACCAGCTTACCTTCGCTGAGCCTCAGCATCAGGAAGAGATTAGTGCTTACGAATCATTCCTGCAATGGTTTAAGAAGAAATGCAACTTTAAAAAAATGTAAAGACAGCTTCGTTTCTTAAAATATGTTTAAGAGAAACCGAAAACACCCTTCACCACCCTTCACCTTTAATAAATTGATCTACAGAATGTTAAATAAAAAGGTGAAGGGTGAAGGTTTGAAAACTCTATTTATATATGTACGCGTGGGTAAAGGAAAAAAGGGTAAAATCAAAAAGTACCCTAGGGTCAAAAATCGAAAAAGCCCTAAAAAGAATATAATATAAAGATTTAAAATATACCCTTCACCCTTCACCTCGTCACCCAACACAGCTTCCAAGTCTTCTTTATCGAAGATATTTTCTTATCCTTCGGAGATATTCTGCTATCTTTCGGAGATAATTTCTTATCTATCGGAGATATTCTTTAGAAAGATTCCATGGATTTTTCCGCACTTTATTTCCCGAATCCACGCAAATCGCACAAATCGCATAGGTAGGAAACGGAAATGTTGTATCTTTGCAACGTCAATCAGAAGTAATGCTGGATTCCTGAAAAAAACGACATAAAAATTTGGAAGTTAGAATTATTCAGCGTAATTTTGCAGATGAAAATCATAAAACAGAAACAATATGCAAACAAGTAAATACCTATTAGCTACAAAAAGAGATGCCGAATGGGGACTCACCATCAGCACCGTGGGACGAGAAGAAATCGCCCCAGGAGAAGCCTATCCAACAAAAGGACATGCTGACGGATATTACTTCGATCTTCAGAAGGGAAGAATACTCGACGAATACCAACTGCTTTACCAGCCAGAAGGTGAAGGAGTGTTCTGTTCTGCCCATCTCCCGGAAACAAAGATCAAGGCTGGAGACATCTTCCTGCTCTTTCCCGGTGAATGGCATAGCTATCATCCATCAGGCACCAAGGGTTGGAAAAGCTATTGGATCGGCTTCAAGGGCAAGAACATCGACGACCGCGTGAAAGCAGGGTTTCTTTCTCCTGAAAAGCCAATCTACCATGTAGGCTACAGTAACGAGATTATCGCTCTCTACGAAGAGGCTTACAAAACCGCACAGGAAGAGGTTGCTTTTGCACAACAGACTATGGCGGGTATCGTAAACCATCTGATAGGCAAAATGTATTCTCTGGAGAGAAATATCGTGTTGAGCAAGGATACCAAGCATGTTGACATGATCAATAAAGCCCGTTTGCGTATCCGAGAATCGCTTGAAGATACGCTCACCATCCAGGAGATTGCGCAGGAACTGGGCATCAGCTACTCTTCTTTCCGCAAGCTCTTCAAGGAGCATACCGGATTCGCTCCCGCCCTCTATCAGCAGAATCTGAAACTGCAGAGAGCCAAAGAACTGCTGTCTACCACCGACGAGAGCATCAAGGAGATTGCATACCGGCTCAATTTCGAATCGCCTGACTATTTCTCTGCCAAATTCAAAATTCAGACGGGCATGAAGCCATCAGATTTCAGAAATATGACGAGATAGTCAAAAAATAAGGCTCTAAAATCAATTTCTCTTGTTCCATATCCCTTTTTTGGTCTACCTTTGCAAACGTGAACAAATAACAGCAACTTAAAGACAAAATTCATAATGGAACAAAAGAAATACTTCTTCGCGGTAGACTTAGGTGCTACCAGCGGAAGAACCATAGTAGGAAGCTTGTCAGACGGCAAGTTTGACTTAGAGGAGCTGACCCGTTTCGACAACAACCTGATCGAAACAGGCGGTCACTTCTATTGGGATATCTACGCCCTCTACTTTGAGATTATCAAAGGATTGAAACTCGTAGCACAGCGTGGCATCCACATCCAGAGCATCGGTATTGATACCTGGGGATGCGACTTTGTATATGTAGACAAGAACGGAGATATCCTACGCAACCCGATGGCGTATCGCGACCCTCATACCATGGGCATCATGGAGAAATACTTTGATGAGAAAATCAGCAAGGAGAAGGTTTACGAAAAGACCGGCATCCAGTTTATGAATTTCAACTCATTGTTCCAGATGTATGCCATGCGCAAGGCAGGAAACGTGGCTCTGGAGAATGCCGACAAGATTCTCTTCATCCCTGATGCACTGAGCTATATGCTCACCGGCAACGCCATCTGCGAATATACCGTAGCATCTACTTCTCAGATTCTGAATCCGATGACCGGCGATTTCGACATCGACCTCGTGGAAAGTATCGGATTGAAGAGAGAACAGTTTGGCAAGATGACCCATCCTGCTACCATCATCGGCACACTGACCGAAGAGGTACAGAAGATAACAGGACTGAATGCCGTTCCCGTCATCGCAGTAGCAGGTCATGATACAGCCAGTGCCGTAGCAGCCGTTCCTGCCAAGAACGAGGAGTTTGCCTATTTGAGTTCAGGAACCTGGAGCCTGATGGGCATCGAGACCAAGAACGCCATCATCAACGAGAAGAGCTATGAGCTCAACTTCACCAACGAGGGCGGCATTGAGGGCACTACCCGATTCCTGAAGAACATCTGCGGCATGTGGATTTACGAGCGTTGCCGCAAGGAATGGAAAGACGAGGCTGCTGCCAACCAGAAAGATATGACTTGCCTGGGTCATGCAGAACTTATAGCTGAAGCCATGAAGCAGCCAGCCTTCCAAAGCATCATCAACCCGGATGATACCTGTTTTGCCAACCCATCGAGCATGGTAGAAGCCATCAAGCAGTATTGCGAAAAGACCGGTCAGCATGTTCCTCAGAGCTATGGCGAATTCTGCCGCTGCATCTTCGAGAGTCTTGCCCTCCGCTATCGCCAGGTATTCACATGGCTCAAGGATTTCGCCGACATCGACCTCAATGTGCTCCACATCATCGGTGGAGGTTCGCTCAACCAATATCTCAACCAGTTTACTGCCAACAGTTGTGGTGTAACCGTATTGGCAGGTCCTCAGGAAGGCACCGCCATCGGCAACATCATGCTCCAGGCAAAGGCATCGGGCTTGGTAAAGGATATTTGGGAAATGCGCCAGATTATCGCCAACTCGCTGGAGCTTAAGACATTCGAGCCACAGAACAAGGAAGCATGGGATGCGGCTTACGAGAAGTTTTTAAAGGTAAAAAAGTAAAAGGGTAAAAAGGTAAAAATAAACAATAATAACAAAATACATAAAAACAATGAAAGCAGATTTGATTTTAAAGAATTACGAGATTGCAAAGGAGCGCTATGCAGCTCTGGGTGTAGATACAGACAAGGCTATTGAGACTTTGGAGAAAACTCCTATCTCTCTGCACTGCTGGCAGGCTGACGATGTAGTTGGCTTCGAGCGCGGTGAGGCTGCTTCTGGTGGTATCCAGAGCACTGGTAACTATCCTGGCAAGGCTCGCAACATCGACGAACTCCGTCAGGACATCGAGAAGGTGAACTCTCTCCTGGCTGGTACTTTCCGTCTCAACCTTCATGAGATTTACGGTGAGTTCGGTGGCAAGCAGATTGACCGTAACGAGGTAACCGTAGACCAGTTTACAGGCTGGATGCAATGGGCTAAGGAGCAGAACATGAAGCTCGACTTCAACTCTACTTCTTTCTCTCACCCTAAGAGTGGCAGCCTCTCATTGTCAAATCCTGACCCAGCTATCCGCGAGTTCTGGATTGAGCACACCAAGCGTTGCCGCCGCATTGCAGACGCTATGGGTAAGTTCCAGAACGACCCATGTATCATGAACATCTGGGTACACGATGGTTCTAAGGACATCACTGTAGAGAAGGGACGCTATCGTGAGATTTTGAAGAACTCTCTCGATGAAATCTTAGCAGAGGAGTTGCCTAACATGAAGTCTTGTCTCGAAGCTAAGCTCTTCGGTATTGGCTTGGAGGCTTACACCGTAGGTTCTCACGACTTCTACGCTGGCTACTGCGCTAAGAACAACGTGATGTACACTCTCGATACAGGTCACTATGAGCCAACAGAGAACGTATCTGATGCAGTTTCTGCACTCCTGCTCTTCGTTCCTGAGCTGATGCTCCACGTATCTCGCCCAATGCACTGGGATTCAGACCACGTAACCCTCTTCGATGACAACACACGCAACCTCTTCTCAGAGTTGGTTCGTGCCAACGCACTCGACCGTGCTCACATCGGTCTCGACTACTTCGACGGTTCTATCAACCGCATCGGTGCTTACATCATCGGTGTTCGTGCTGCCCAGAAGTCATTGTTGCAGGCATTCCTTGAGCCACTTGATACCCTCCGCAAGTACGAGGACGAGGGCAAGCTCTTCCAGCGCCTGGCTCTCCTCGAAGAAGAGAAGACATTGCCATTCGGTGCAGTATATGATTACTTCAACTTGAAGAACAACATCCCTGTTGGCGAAGAGTACATCGCAGACATCGAGAAGTACGAGGCTGAGGTACTCGCAAAGCGAGTTTAAGAACGATTTAAGTGAAGAGTGAAGAACGAAGAACGAAGAATTCAATAGTCTTATGGCTAAAAAAACACATGAATTCTTCACTCTTCACTCTTCGTTCTTCACTCAAAATCGCTCTTCACTTAATTACTAAACAATATGGAAATATTAATAGGACTTTTAATCATAGCCATCGGCGCATTCTGCCAGTCCAGCTGTTACGTTCCAATCAACAAGATTAAGGATTGGAGTTGGGAATCCTACTGGGTAGTTCAGGGTGTGTTCGCATGGCTTATTTTGCCTTTCTTAGGCGCAATGCTCGCTGTTCCAAGCGGCCATTCCTTCTTTGAATTATTCGACGGTTATGGCTTCAACGTAGCAATGACCATGCTCTTCGGTGTACTCTGGGGCGTAGGCGGACTGACCTTCGGTCTTTCCATGCGCTATCTGGGAGTAGCATTGGGACAGAGCATCGCCTTGGGAACCTGTGCAGGTCTCGGCACCATCATGGGACCTGTATTGCTCAACATCTTCTTCCCGGAGATGGACGCCCTCTCATCGCTTACCTTCAGCGTAATTCTCGGCGTGGTAGTCACTCTTCTCGGTATCGCCATCATCGGTGTGGCAGGTAGTATGAAGGCGGCATCGCTCTCAGAAGAAGAGAAGAAGGCGGCAGTAAAGGACTTCAACTTCCCTAAGGGACTTGCCATCGCCTTGCTGGCTGGTTTCATGAGCGGCTGCTTCAATGTGGGTCTCGCCTTCGGTTCCGATATCCATTTCGGCAGTTTCACTCCTGATATGTACAAGACCTTGCCAGCCACCTTCCTGGTTACCCTAGGTGGTTTCATCACCAATGCCATCTACTGTTTCTATCAGAACACCAAGAATCATACTTGGAGCGATTACAAGAACCAGGAGGTTTGGAGCAATAACATTCTCTATTGTGCCTTGGCTGGTGCCTTGTGGTACAGCCAGTTCTTCGGACTGTCACTGGGCAAGGGGTTCCTCACCGAATCTCCTACCCTCATGACCCTATCGTTCTGCATTCTGATGGCGCTCAACGTAGTATTCTCGAATGTATGGGGCATCATCCTAAAGGAATGGAAAGGCTGCTCAAAGAAGACCATCTCCGTATTAATTGTCGGCATCATCGTCTTGATTATCTCAAGCTTCTTGCCACAACTTATATAACAAAAAAGGAACCCCGAGTATTTCACAATGCTCGGGGTCTTTTTACTAAACTTAATTATCTAAACCAAAAATTCTTATAGAAAACAATCTTTAAAACTTATTTCTTTATCTAAAGCCTATATTATCTTGGCAAATTAAATGCCTTGGTCATCTCAGCCATTTCCTCCTGGCTCATACCATCAGGCTCGAATCCCATGCACTTGGAATCGATGTAAATCTTGGCGCTCTTAGAGAGTACGTCAATCTGGTCGAAGGCATCCATCACGTCCAAGCCCTTGGCAAAGACACCATGCTTCTCCCACATCACTACATCATAATCCTCCAACTCCTTCAAGGTCTCCTCAGCAAGTTTCAAACTGCCTGGCAACTGATAAGGAACGATACCCAAACCGAGTGGACAGAAAGCCTTGGTCTCTGGAATCATGCTCCAGAGCAGGTTGCTCAACACATCCTTGCCCATGAACTTCTTGTTGTGGCTCATGGCGATAAGCTCGATAGGGTGAGTATGAACAGTAGCCTTATAGTTGGAACCCTTCTCGATGAGACGGGCATGAACGCTCAAGTGACTAGGCAACTCAGATGTTGGCATTACAGGATTATTTGCGATGATAACATAGCTGGCGCAATCGTCGAGGATGCGGATGATAGAACCGTTCTCCATAGGCCAGCGAGCCAAGTCGCGCATACGCTTACCTGTACCCTTGCAGAAGAAGTAGCAGCCCTTCAATGCAGGCAATGCTGTACCAATCTGCTTTACTTCGCTGATAGCTGGCAAAGCCTTGATTTCGTCATCAACCAAGTCGGTAACGTTTACAGTGATGTTACCACCATTACGCTCAGCCCAACCATTCTGCCAGAGATAACCGGCAACCTCTGCAATCTTCTCGACCTCCTTTTTCAAGGCAGGACGACCTTCTAAAACACTATTCATATTATTCTTGTTATTAGCTTGTTTAAAATTTCTGCTGCAAAAGTAATCATTTCCGCCCATATCCAACCTATTCTTTTGATATTTGGGCTATGACATTTGGCATAACCCTCAAAATCGTGAAAAATGCAGAAAGCGGCTTCTTGCATCACGCAAGAAAACCGCCCTTTTCATTCTACATGTCAATAGAGAATACATACCCTATCGCTGAGATGAGATTTATGCTCTTTTTCATTGAGTTGAGATATATGCTCTTATTATAACCTGAGATTGATATTCTACTTTACTTCTTTTTCCCTGGGGTTGCATCTTTCCAAAGAGAGAATTTTACAGGGACCATATATCTTACACTTACAGGTTTACCATTCTGTGTACCCGGAGTCCACTTAGGCATTCCCTTCACGACTCTCAATGCCTCAGCATCAAGTTCCGGATCTATAGATTTGGCTATCTTGGCATGCGTAACGCTGCCATCCTTCTGGACGATAAAGGTTACGATCACACGACCCTGCTTTTTGGCCTTGACTGCGGAAGCAGGATATTTGATGTTATCAGCCAGATACTTCATCAACATTAACTGACCACCAGGAAAAAACGGCATCGTCTCTGGTATATCATACACTACGCTCTTAGTCGTATCGGCAGGAGCTGTCGCATCAGAAGTCTTTGCTTCCGCCTTCAGTTCAGCTTCCGCCTTTGCCAATTCTGCAGCCTCGGCAGCTTTCATTTCAGCCGTCTCTGATGGGTTCATCATCTCGACAGCATCCTTTGCCATCGGATTCGCCACAGCCACATCAGCATTCAGAGCCTGCTCAGTCTTCTGCTGAACCTCAGCTACTACTGGAATCTGCTCGCCAATCTCACGAGCCACACTCTCGATGTTGCTCACCATGAGCAACACTCCTGCCAAAGGTGCGAAAAGGAGGTACTTCGCCTTGCCTATTTCACTTGTTCTACGTTTGTTCATCATTTTAATTCTTTTTTTTAAGAGGTAATAAATTAAAATTATTGGCAATCTTGGTCGATTCATTCGGCTGTCGATATGCCAAACCTAGAAGGTGATACTGATAGGATTTGCGCGCGTTGCCATCAGATAAAACACTTTCATCGGCTAAATATTCCAAATTCATTCTTACTTCCTGCTTCATCAGCCAGGCAAACGGATTAAACCAGCAGGCGATGGAGAAAAGCTCAGAGAAGAGGGTATCCAGGGAATGGAGACCCGAAACATGGGTGCATTCATGAACCATCACTTCATGCAACTGCCTACCCTCCAGGGTAGATGGATACATAAACACCCAGCGGAAGAAGGAGAACGGACTCCCCTCGCCCTTGAGCAGATGTACCGTGATGGCTTCCACCTCTTGTTTCCGGGAAATAACCACAAGGCGGATGATGCTGAAGAGCTGCCATACCAACCGCAATGAGAGGACGGCTACTCCTACCCAATAGATGCCCAGCAGCATATCCATCCAGGTTATGCCGGAAGCCTGAGCCTTTACAACCACCACGGGATAAAACGTGTCGGCATATACATTCGCCATACTCACCATCGTAGGGGTATCGCGTACCCAATATTCCAGATTGAGCGCCGGAACCATCAGGGCGACGGCATAGATGAGCCAGAGGGTAAGGCGGCGAAGACCGAAGAAGGTATCGCGGCTCACCGTGAGGCGATAAAACCCATAAAGGAGCATCAGGGCTACATTGATTTTTATAAGATATATTGCCATACAGTTTCGATTTTTGTTTGAAATGAACTTAATAATTATTCTTCCGAAAGCTTGATTTATTCAGCAAAGTTCTCGAGTTATTCTTCCGAATTCTCGATTTCACGGATGATATCCTTGAGGTCCTCAGGACTGATTTTCTCGTCCTTGGCAAAGAAGGAAACCATTTCCTTGAAGGAATTCTTGAAGTAATTGTTCACGAAACCCGACAGGAACTTCCGCTTGTAATCGCTCTCGGCAATGAGTGGAGAATAGACATACCCCTTACCATCCCGCTCCGCCTTGACATATTCCTTGCGCTTCAGATTGTTCACAATAGAAGCCACTGTAGTATAAGGTGGACGAGGTTCTGGCAACAGTTCCATAATCTGTTTCACGGCACATCGTCCCAATCGCCATATCCGAAGCATAATCTCTTCTTCCTGATCCGTCAATTTTTCCATCTTTCTATCTTTATTCTTTTAAATTCAACATTCTTGTTTCTAAATCACGCTGCAAATCTACGAACTTTTCGTATAAGTACAAAATAATCTGCGTTAAAAAGAACATAAATTCAACTATATTTTAACGTTTTACGAGCTTTTCGTAATACTAAAACATAGAAAATTACGAGTTTATCGTAGATTACATATAAAAAGAACCAATATATAATAATACACGATCAGTGCCAGTGCAACAACATCTCCATCAAGAACATCCAGATGGATTGCGACAACTTCTTCGATGTGGGTAAGAGCGATAAATACCGCCTAGTAGATTTCACCTTCCAGGATATCACCTGCACCGACAAGAAGATGGCATTCGATGCCAACCTTATCGAGAACACCATAGCGAAGAAAGTGAATATCACTCCTCGCGAAAAGAGCAACGGATTGAAGACCACCGGCGATGCCGATGGGTTGAAATAACACATACATTTTATAGAAAGTAATACAGAATTGAGTACTGAAACGAGCTTAATTTGCAAGAATAAGGCGCGTTTTGTTTTTTTATATCCCTCCTTATTTCTTTTTATCTCTTAAAATTAGGCATTTCCAAATATTTTGCTTAATTTTGCCTGCAAAATAATTTTGAGTAAGAAAATGATAGATATAAAAGGTATAACCAAGAGCTTCGGCTCCCTGCAGGTGCTTAAGGGCATCGACCTGCATATTGACAAGGGCGAGGTGGTAAGTATCGTCGGTCCTAGTGGTGCCGGTAAGACTACACTCCTCCAGATTATCGGTACCCTCGACAAGCCTGATAGTGGCAGCATCATGGTTGATGGCATCGATGTAAGCAGCCTCAGCACCAAGAAACTGAGCGATTTCCGCAACCAGCATCTCGGTTTCGTCTTCCAGTTCCACCAACTTCTCCCTGAGTTCACCGCCTTGGAGAACATCATGATTCCTGCCTTCATTGCAGGCAAGAGCCGTAAGGAAGCCAAGGAGCGTGCCGAGGAGTTACTGGCATTCATGGGCTTGAGCGATAGAGCCAGTCACAAGCCTGCCGAGTTATCCGGTGGTGAGAAACAGCGTGTAGCCGTGGCGAGAGCTTTGGTCAATAATCCTGCCGTCATCCTTGCCGATGAGCCATCAGGAAGTCTCGACACCAAGAACAAGGCTGAGCTTCACCAGCTCTTCTTCGACCTCAGAGACAAGTTCGGTCAGACTTTCGTCATCGTAACTCATGATGAGGGCCTTGCTGCCATCACCGACCGCACCATCCACCTCAAGGATGGAATGATTGAGAAGACGGTGGAGGCAGGAACAGCTGATAGCAAGAAAGAAACTGAAGAGGTTGTAAAAGCCCCAACAATAGAAGAAAAAACTGAAGATAATATTATATGAGCAAAAAGATAAAACTCGGCGATTACAATCGCCTTCGCATCGTAAAGAAAGTTGATTTCGGTCTGTATCTCGATGGTGGTGACGAGGGAGAGATCCTCCTTCCATCCCGCTACGTACCTGAAGACGCAGGCATCGGCGACGAGCTGGATGTCTTCATCTATCTCGACCAGGAAGAGCGCCTCATAGCAACCACCGAAACCCCTTTGGCAAAGGTGGGCGATTTCGCCTATCTCGAAGTGAAATGGGTCAACGAATACGGAGCCTTTCTGGGCTGGGGACTGATGAAGGACATCTTCTGCCCATTCCGTGAGCAGAAGAAGCGCATGGTGCTCGGCAACTCCTACATCGTGCATATCCACATCGACGAGGAGAGCTATCGCATCGTTGCCTCTGCCAAGATTGAGCGTTATCTCAACGAAGACCATCCTCACTACAAGCATGGTGATGAGGTGGATCTCCTCATCTGGCAGAAGACCGACCTCGGCTTCAAGGTTATCATCGACAACCAGTATCCGGGTCTCCTCTATCAGGACCAAATCTTCCAGTACATCCATACGGGTGACAAGATGAAGGGCTACATCGGAAGAGTCCGTCCTGACGGAAAGATAGACGTCACCCTGCAGAAGACCGGCATTCAGCAGACTGCCGATTTCGCCGAAACCCTCTACCAGTATCTCTTGGACAACGATGGCGAGTGTAACCTTGGCGACAAGAGCGAGGCCGACGACATCTACGAGCGTTTCCATGTGAGCAAGAAGGTTTACAAGCGTGCCGTGGGCGATCTATACAAAAAGCGCCTCATCACCGTAAGCCCTATGAGCATCCGATTGGCGGAATAAAGTTTTTAGAACTATATATAATAAGGTGGCGCATCAAATGAGATGCGTCACCTTTATTTTCTTATACGGTTTACCACCCAAACCAAGGGCAGCCATCGTATGATCCTTGATAATCAATTTACCAGCAAGGAAAGCTTTCTAAGTTGTCGCTCAAATTCTTTTTCCGTACAAATTTTAACCTTCATACTACGCCTCCTCTTCCCGAAGTCTTCTCAACAATTCACGAGCATCCATCGGCTTAGTCCCATTCTTCTTATGGGCTTCCAGTTCATCAAGAGCACGGTTGAGGCTTTCTGCCACATAGGCTTCCTGCTCTGCCTGGCTCATATAAGTTTCCTGGTAACTGTTTCCAGACTTGGAGATAGAACTGGCTAATTTTTCAGCATAGTCTTTGAGCTTAGCGACAAATTCGTCAAGCGTATATTGACCAGTAGAAGGTACTTGAAACTGAATATTAATCGTTTCCATCTTATTCCTTTCTTTTAAATTAACGCCACAAAATTAAAGAAAAGAATTGGAAATGCCAAAGAAAAGAACAAATTTCTTTAGTTTAAGATACGAAAAACATTCAACATTTTGAATGTAGCAAACTACATTATGCAAATTAAATATATAATCTGCAAGATGCATCATTTTTTCCTTTTCAACCCAGCCTAATAAAACAAGGGAGCGAACTGCATTGCAACGCAGCCCGCTCCCTTATCTATACTGATGATTGAATTTAATCTACCTTTTCGATAATCTTCATTCCCTCTTCCACTGCCTGCATGTTCAGCGGAATCAAACCATGATGGCGCTCTGGCAATGACTTGTAAAGCGCCTTATTCAAACCATCGGTGCTAACTACAGGACAAACCTTCAGCAGACCGCCCAAAACAATCATATTGAACACCTTGGAGTTTTTCATCTCGGCAGCCTTGTCCATCGCATCAATGCGATAAATGGTGATGTCCTTACGCTGTGGAGGATTCATCACACCATAGCCATCATAAATCAGGATGCCGCCTGGCTTAATCTTCGGCTCAAACTTGTCGAGCGATGGTTGGTTGAGCACGATGGCTACATCATAATGGCTCAGGATAGGCGAAGAGATGCGACTGTCGCTCACAATGACCGTCACATTGGCTGTGCCACCGCGTTGCTCCGGACCGTATGCCGGCATCCACGTAACCTCCTTGTCCTCCATCAGGCCCGAATAAGCAAGGATTTTACCCATCGACAGCACGCCCTGTCCGCCAAAGCCCGATATTATAATCTCTTTCTTCATAATAAGTCTGCTTTAAAAAACATTGATAATAGTTAGGAGCAAACACCATCAGATAGTATCCTTGAGGTCGCCTTTCTGGTAGAACGGGAACATGTTCTCTTCCATCCACTTGTTGGCCTGCACCGGGGTGAGCTTCCAACCGCTGTTAC
>ERZ779937.482-NODE-482-length-15944-cov-2.534395_pt1 | contig 15944 bp, 7 predicted proteins | sample MGYA00511185_ERZ779937 | MGnify/ENA primary metagenome ERZ779937 (study PRJEB29588, sample SAMEA2147216) | human gut metagenome | biome: human gut; feature: human-associated habitat; material: faeces | place: Denmark | collected 2008/2010 ... | reverse complement strand
CTCGCAATTATAGTGTAGCTTATCAGGTAAAAGACACCAAGGGACATATCAATAAGGGAACATTGGCAGTCAATGCAGTGAATGGTGTGAAAGTATCCGGGCGTGTACTTGCTGCAGATGGAACCGGAATTGATAATGTGAGTGTGGTGGCTTCGCATCAAAAGGATTCCAGTTTATTGGGTGCTGCCGCTCTTCTTGAGTAATAATCCCTATACGGTTTGATTGAAAGATAATAAATATTTACAGTTGTATTATTTTACGCATAAATAAGGACTGTTAGAGAATTGCTTCTTTTGTAATAACTATGTAATTCTGCTTTCTGACCTTTGTGGCGGAATTATAATTTTCTATATTATAAACTTTAAATTTTGAATGCATGAAACAAGTAAATCTTAGAATCTATCGAACGATTCTGACCCTATTGTTGGGACTGTTCTTGTCGGCAGGTGCTTATGCACAGCAGATTTCTGTGAAAGGAACAGTAAAGGATCAGACTGGCGAACCTGTGATTGGTGCCAATGTATTAGTAAAGGGGACGACTAATGGAGTGATTACGGAAACTTTAATGTTTCGGCCGATAAAAACGGCGTATTGGTAATCAGTTTTGTCGGCTATGTGACTCAGGAAGTACCAGTGGCAGAAAAACAAATGGTAATTGTGCTTAAAGAGGATACAGAACTTCTGGATGAGGTTGTTGTATTAGGGTATGGTGCGAATACACGTAAGCAGGACTTGTCTGCTTCAGTGGGTGTAGTAAGTAATACTGAAGAATTGGCTGCTCGCCCGGTAACTTCTACCGAAGGCATGCTGCAGGGACAGCTGGCAGGTGTTACCATTACGGCCGATGGTGGCGACCCAACTTCTTCTCCTAACATTGTGATTCGTGGTCAAGGCTCACAAGATGGAGACAATGTACTTTGGGTTGTGGACGGTGTTCCCGGTGCACCTATCTCATCCATGAATGATATTGAAAGTATCGTTGTTTTGAAGGATGCTGCTTCTGCTGCTATCTATGGCGCACAGTCTGGTGCAGGTGGTGTTGTGTTGGTAACTACCAAAAAAGCGAAACAAGGTGCTCCTTCGTTGACTTATGACGGCACTTTTGGTATTCGTCAGGCTACCAATTTGATAGAACCACTGAATGCGGAGCAGCAGATTGAGATGCGTAAGATATCTCATCAAAATGCAGGACTTTCGCTTCCAGTCGGTTGGGATGTTACCAAAAATCCATGGATAGGTACGACTCGTACTGATTGGATGGATGAGATTTTCCGCACTGCCTTCTACCAACGTCATAACGTAGCGTTGAATGTAGGTTCTGATAATTTTTCAAATCGTATATCTTTTGCTTACGATAATGATGAAGGTGTTTTGATTAATACTTTCAAGAAGAATCTTACATTACGTTATAATGGTAAAATGCAGCTGAACAAGTGGGTGAGCGTCAGTGAGGATTTTGTATGGCAGAACACTACCCAACGTTCCAAAGCTACGGATAACGATGCTTATACAGGACCTATCCTTTCGGCTATCTACATGCCGGCAAGTGCCACTGTCTATAATCCGTTGGACGGAAGTTATGGTGGTGTGACTACGGAAGATCCTGCCTATATTGAAAAATATGGTTCGAATTTCTCTGATATCCACGGGGATGCTGTAAATCCGGTACGTCTATTGGAAGCAGAGAATTTGTATGACAAGATAAGTGACATATGGAGCACTACCAGCTTGGAGATAGCTAATGTACTTCCTGGATTGAAGTTTACGAGTCGTTTTACTTATAATATGAAGACTAATCATTACAAGAAGTTCAATCCTATTCGTGATGAAGTAGGTAAACCGGCTTTGTCGAATAATCTTCAAGAAACTACTTACCGTAGAGATGCTTGGAAGACGGAAAATACCCTGACTTATGATAAGACATTCGGTGAACATACGGTTGGTGCCTTGTTCTCGACTACGGCAGATCATTCTGAAACGCGTGGACTGGAAGTGACGGGTAAGGATTTTGCGGATGAATCGGAATTTTTACAATACATGGCATATGCAGGATCAGTGACAGCATCTGACTATTTGACTGGACCTGATGCCAATGTGTCGTTGATTGCCCGTTTGGCTTATTCTTATAATGACCGTTATTTTGCTACTGCATCTTGGCGTCGTGATTATGCTGGACGTTTGCCTAAGGAAAATAACTATGGTGATTTCCCTGCAGTGACCCTTGGATGGAAAATATCTAATGAAAAATTCTTTAAGAAGAGTGATTTTATCAGTTTGCTGAAATTGCGTGCTTCTTGGGGGCGTGTAGGTAATTTGAGCTCTATAGGGCTTAATTATAAGTCTGCTTTGTTGAAGAAAAGCTCGTGGACAGAACAAGCACAATATGGTCCTGAGGCAAATAATATCTGGAATACTTTGATTTACAACGGCTCTGCGTTAAATCCTGATTTGACCTGGGAAACTTCAGAACAGACTGACTTGGGCTTGGATGTTGAGATGTTTAAAAACCGTTTGTCGGTATCATTAGACTATTTTGATAAACGTACTTTCAATTTGATTCAGACACAATCAATGGGGTGGCCTTCTACTATGGGACTCGATGCCATGTTAATCAATCAAGGTGAAGTGCGTAACCGTGGCTTTGAGATTCAAGCTAATTGGAGCGATAAGATTAACAAAAACCTTTCTTATTTCGTATCGGGTAACTTCTCGTATTTAAAGAACTGGGTATCAGATATAGGTGTGAAGGATGCGGATGGCAATCCGGGTTTGTGGCCTAATGATAAAAGGTTCCGTAGCATCCCTTATATGATGCAGAGTACGGAAGGGGAACCTCTGAATTCCTTCTACTTGATTAAGACAGATGGTTTGTTCCAAAGTGATGCAGAAGTTGCCGAGTGGAATGCTAAACATGGAACATATGTGACCAATGATAATGGTGAAAAAGAGTGGGTAGGTATTCAGCCGAATGCCAAGGCTGGTGACTTGAAGTTTGTGGATCATAATGGCGATGGTAAAATTACGGATGCAGACCGTCAGTATATGGGTAGTGCGACTCCGAAGACGACTTTTGCCTTTACATTGGGAATGACGTGGAAAAAACTTTCTTTCAGTGCCATGTTCCAGGGAGTAGGTGGAGCAAAAGCTTTATATGTAGGAAAGTACATGCTGTTGAGTGATGTAGAAGGAAACTTTAACCGTTCCAGCGAGATATTGAATGCTTGGAGTCCTACAAATACCGGTTCTGATATTCCTCGTTTGTCAAAGAATGACCCGAATGGAAACTTTACGACTGCATCTGATTGGTATTTGGAGAATGCTTCTTATCTGCGTTTGAAGAATGTAACCCTTTCTTATGATTTAAGCGATGTATTCCGCAAGTGGTCTCATTTGAATGACCGTAACAGCCGTTTGTCTGTGTACTTCAGTGGTGAAAATCTTGCTACTATCACTGGATATTCTGGTATGGATCCTGAATGTGGTGGCTGGGATGCTTTGAAATATCCGGTATCTCGCGTATTATCTGTTGGTGTAAAATTGACTTACTAATAATTAATAGAGAAGAATGATTATGAAAAAAAATATATTATTTTTTGCGATGTCTGCCACATTGCTTATGAGTTCTTGCAGTGACTTCCTTGATGTGCAACCAGAGGGAGATGCTACTACAACGACTTATTTTACCAATGACCTGCAGGCTATTGATGCTGTAGATGCATTGTATGAAAGATTTCATCAGGAAGCTGTATATGGACGCGAACTGTTTTGGGAACAAGGTGCCGCGTGCGACGTTGTGTGGGGAAAGACCCGTGATTTTCCAACACTTGCTACATTGAAATATACAGGAGACGAATCCCCTTTGCGTACTATTTTTGATACTATGTACAAAGTGATGGCACGTTCCAACTGGGTAATACAAGAGTTGCTTAAGAAAGGGAAAAGCACCACTTTGAGTGATATTGAAAAGAGAAGTCTCGGTGAAGCTTACTTCACTCGTGGATGGGCTCATTTCTTGATCGCTTATCGTTACGGTCTTGATACACAAGGGGTACCTTTTGTCCGTTATGAAGATTTTGAAGGTGGCTATGACAATTCTATTCCTCCTCAGCAAGCTTCGGTCATCGATAATTATAAATTGATTATCTCGGATATGGACAAGGCAATAGAGTATTTGCCCCGTTTTGAAGAGTATGGAGATAATGATAGAGGACGCGCGCACGATGCGGCTGCAGTAGCTTTTAAAGCTAAAGTTTATGCTTATTGGGCAACTTGGGATGCTACACAATGGGGAAATGTAATCAGTATGGTCAATGAACTGGAAACTGCTTACGGACGTGATTTAGCCGGTACTTATGAAGAGTTGTTCTCTTCTGATTTCTCTAAATGGTGGAATAAAGAGTATATTTGGACTATTCCTGGAAATGGTGGCTCTCAAGGTGGCGGTTCGGAGTTTCCGGGAGTTGTCCTTGAGAACAAAGGCTGGGGACAATATAATGGCTGGGGACAGAACAAGCCGTCTTATGATATTTACGAAGAGATGTTGAAAGACGGAGCTGGTAATGACCGTTTGGTTCGTACGGTTTTAGAGTATGGTCAGGAATTTCAATTCTTGGGTGAATCCCGTGCTTTTTATTCAAGCTCGGATATTGAATCCGGTTTTATGATTAATAAATACATGGATCCCTTTAAGTATGAAGATGCAGCCAATAAGGGGTATATCAATACAAACGGAGACTGGCCGACGGTACGTATTAATTTCCCGGTTATCCGTTTTGCAGAAATGTTACTTTTCCGTGCGGAAGCTTATTTGATGACTAATAAAGCGGACTTGGCTACGGCTGATTTGAATCGCATTCGTAAACGTGCCAATGTTGCATTATTGACGGGCACTGCTACTATGGCTGACCTATATCATGAACGCCGTTGTGAATTGGCATTTGAGTTTACAGACCATTTATATGATTTGAAACGCTGGTATCGCTCAGGCAATACTGAAATAAAGGCTTTGGCTGCTGCCGAATTGAATGCCCGTCCGCGCGTACGTCATTATGCCAACCGCCAGGACCCTGCTTCCACATTCGTTGTAGGTGAGTATGAGGATTATACGGATAAGATTGCTTATCAGGATTACATGATCGTATTCCCTTATCCTTCGGTTCAGATTACCAAATCTGATGGTAAGTTAAAACAGAATCCTCATTATGATTGATATTTTCTCTGAAAGAGATAAAATATAAAAAAAGACCTCATTGCCATTGGTCTAATCTGCAGGGGTTGGTATTTTCGGGTATTGATCCTTGCAGATATTTCTTCTTTTTCTTTCATTTGCAAAGGCTATTCATAAAATCATTTTAATATACGGAGAGACGGCATTCCCGACAGTCTGCAGCGCTCTTCAAATATACAGTCTGATGAAATTAAAAACTCTTATATGTGCAACTACTGCCTTTTGGGCTTGCTGCTCTTGTACATCCGGTGAACTATCTCCCGTAGACTATGTAGACCCTTTTATAGGTACCGGCTTTCATGGGCATACTTATCCGGGGGCAACCGTTCCGTTCGGGGCGGTGCAGCTAAGTCCTGACACGCGTGCCGGAAACTGGGATGCTTGTTCGGGGTATCATTATAATGATACGACTCTAAAAGGTTTTTCACACACACATTTAAGTGGGACCGGATGCATTGATCTTGGGGATATACTGTTTCGTCCTACTACGCTGAAACCGGATTTGACTACGGAAAGCATTTACCAGCCAGCGGCTTTTTCCCATAAAGACGAAGATGCTTCTGCCGGATATTATTCGGTTGTTCTGAAAGAAGAAGGAATAAAAGCTGAATTGACGGTAACGGCACACGCCGGTATGCACCGCTATACGTTTCCTTCCGGCAAAGAAGCATCTATTATTATAGATTTGACTCATTTGCTTGATAACGAATATATTTATGAGGCTGAACTTGAACAGACTGCCGCCAACGAAATAACAGGTATGCGCAGAACCAGGGGATGGACGGACAATCAGTACGTTTATTTTGTAGCCCAGTTCTCGAAAACTTTTCAGGCCATAGACTTTATACAGAATAAAAAGATGGTTTCTGCAGGAGTTAAGTTGAACGGTACCGATTTGCAGGCTTGCTTGTCCTTCGATAATAGTAATGGAGAGCCGGTTATAGCCAAAGTTGGATTATCCATTGTCAGTGAAAAGAATGCACGTGAGAATTTGGAAACCGAGGTGATAGGTTTCGATTTTGATGCCGTGCGTAGTGCTGCCCGTTCCGCTTGGGAACAAGCTCTCTCTGCTATTACGGTAAAAGGCGGCAATACGGACGACTTGAAGAATTTCTATACAGCCATGTATCATTCTATGGTTGTACCCAATGTCGTGAGTGATGTCAATGGTGAGTACCGCCGTCATAATATGGAAATTGGGCAATTGCCAAAAGGCAAAGTGCAATATTCTACATTTTCGCTTTGGGATACTTTCCGTGCATGGAATCCGTTGATGACTTTGATTGATACAACTTTGGTCAATAATATGATAAATTCCTTTCTGGACATTTACGAATCTTCGGGTGAACTTCCTATCTGGCCGCTTTCTGCCGGAGAGACGGGAACTATGATTGGTTATCATGCAGTGTCCGTTATAGCAGATGCTTATATGAAGGGTATTAGAGGATTTGACGCGGAAAAGGCGTTGGAAGCTATGGTAGTTTCTTCTGAAAAGAACAAAAAGGGAGCTGATTACTATATTCAGAATGGCTTTATTCCTTCTAATATAAAGAAAGAGTCCATCTCTTGTTTGCTGGAGTTTGCCTATGATGACTGGTGTATTGCACGTATGGCTCAGGAAATGAGTAAGGATGATATTTATCAAAAGTATATTCAACGTTCCCAGAACTATATCAATGTTTTTGATGGTAATACAAAATTCTTCCGCCCCAAGCGGATGGATGGGAACTGGGAAACTCCCTTCAATCCTATTGAGGTAGGTCGTGCCTATACGGAAGCCACAGCCTGGCAGTATCGCTTCTTTGTACCTCACGATGTAAGCGGTATGGCACAACTGTTTGGTGGTAAGAAAGAGTTTATTACCGCACTCGATTCTATCTTTACAGTAGAGTCGGATGTACATGGCGATTTAGTGGATATTACCGGACTGATAGGTCAATATGTTCATGGCAATGAGCCGAGCCATCATATCGCCTATCTGTACGATTACGTCGGACAGCCTTGGAAGACGCAGGAAATGACACGCCATCTGCTCCATGAAATGTACGCTCCTACGCCTGAAGGAATCATTGGTAATGAAGATTGTGGACAGATGTCCGGTTGGTATATATTATCCAGCTTGGGTATTTATTCAGTTTGTCCGGGAAGCAATGAATTTGCACTGACTACTCCTCTATTTGAGAAAGCGGTTGTCAACCTGGCAAATAGAAAGACTTTGACCATCCTTGCCAACAATCCGAAGAAGAATGTCTATATCACAAAAGTAGAATTGAACGGACAACCGATAGATGTAAATTTTATTACTTATGCACAGTTGATGGAAGGTGGAGAACTTCGTTTTACTTTGTCCGATAAGCCGAATATGGAGAGAGGTGTTTCCTCTGAAGCATCCCCTTATTCCTATACTAAAGATGAAGTCGTTTCCATTCCCTATGTGGATAAGGATTTGAACTTGTTTATGGATAAGGTAACGGTTGCATTGGCCACAACAACCAAGGATGCCGAAATCAGATATACATTGGATGGCAGCGAGCCCACAGAGCAGTCGGCATTGTACGAGCAGCCTTTTGAACTGGACAAGACCACTTTAATAAAAGCCAAAGGATTCAAGGAAGGTCTCCGCTCAAGCAGAACATTATCCATATCGGCAACGAAAGCTGAATTAAAGGCTGCTCTTTCTGTAAATCCTACTCAGAATGGTACATCTTATAAGTACTTTGAAGGCACTTACCAGAAAGTGGCTGATGTAGAAAAGTCACCGTTGCTGGAGTCTGGTGTCATGCCCGAACCTTCTATTAAGGGTGCTAAGCAGGAGGATCATTTCGGTTATATCTTTTCTGGATTGATAAATGTTCCCGAAGATGGGGTCTATACTTTCCAGACCCGTTCGGACGATGGCAGTGTCTTGTACATTCACGATGAGCAGGTAGTCAATAATGATGCTTCCCATGCTGCAATTCCTGCTACCGGAATGGTCGCGCTGAAGAAAGGTTTTCATCCTTACAAGCTCTATTACTTTGAAGATTATGAAGGTGAGTATTTGAGCTGGGCTTGGAAACTGCCTTCTGCCGAGAAGTTGGCACCCATCCCTGCATCGGCTTTATTTGTGAAATAATAGTTTAATATATATGCTATGAGAAAGTTATTTTTGTTATTTTTACCTTTGTTCGCTGCATCATGCGGACAGGTGAAGCAGCAGGCACCTGCACCAGAGCCCGTTAATGTCATGAGTTTCAATATTCGCTATGACAATCTGGAAGATAGCTTGGACAACTGGCAATACCGTAAAGACCGCGCGGCAAATGCCATCCGTTTTTATGATGTGGATATATTGGGTACGCAAGAAGTACTTCATAATCAGTTGGAAGACCTTAAACAACGATTGCCGGAATACGGAGTCATCGGTGTAGGTCGTGAAGATGGAAAGGAAAAGGGTGAATATAGTGCACTCTGGTATAAGAAAGATCGTTTCAACTTGCTGGATTCTGGCTATTTCTGGTTGAGCGAGACTCCTGAAGTTGCCGGTTCCAAGGGCTGGGATGGAGCTTGTGAGCGTATCGCTTCATGGGCAAAACTGCAAGATAAAGTAAGTGGCAAGGAGTTCTTCGCATTGAATACCCACTTGGATCATGTAGGTGTTGCTGCACGTCGTGAAGGTATAAGCCTTATGCTGGATAAAGTAAATGAGTTGAGTGGTAACTTACCCGTAGTAGTAACGGGCGACTTTAATGCTAGTCCGGAATCGGATGTCATCAAACACGTGACTGACCCTTCCAATCCGGAACACTTGACAGATGCACGCCAGGCATCGGCAATTGTTTATGGTCCGGCATGGAGTTTCCATGATTTCGGAAAGATTCCTTACGATAAACGTCCGCTGATTGATTACGTTTTTGTACGTAATGGACTGAAAGTTTTGAGGTATGGTGTATTGGCTGAAACAGAGAATAATGCTTTCCTCTCCGACCATGCCCCTATTTTAGTAACGGTTGAATAATAAAACAATAATTATGACTAAGATATTAAGAATATGTATCGTTATGCTCTTGGCAGTCTGCCGGTAGAGTTATCGGCACAAAGCCGCCGTGATAAAGAACAGACCTATGTTTTGGACCAACCTTATGAGGTGACAAAGATTACCCCTCCCCAGGGCAAGAAGATAAAGAATGTCATCTTGATGATTGGTGATGGCATGAGTCTTATGCACGTATATTCTGCCTGGACAGCCAATCGAGGCAAGTTGTTTTTGGATAACTGCCAGGTAGTGGGTTTGTCTAAAACCTATTGTGCCAACAAGCTGATTACAGACTCGGGAGCGGGTGGAACAGCCATAGCTACGGGGCAGAAGACAAACTATCATTCTGTGGGTGTAGATACCGAAGGACGTCCTTTGAAATCATTGGTAGACCTGGCTGCTGCTAAAGGTAAATCGACCGGTATAGCGGTGACTTGCCGTCTGTGGGATGCCACTCCTGCTGATTTTTGTTGCCATAACAAGGATAGGGATGCGGAAGCTGAAATCGTAGCAGATTACGTTAATTGCAGTGCCGATTATGTATTCGGTGGAGGTGCCAAGCTTTTCGAAAACCGTGAAGATGGACGTGACTTGTTTAAGGAACTACGCGATAAAGGATTTCAGACTCCTCGCAGTTGGGATGAATTGGCTGGCATAAAGAGTGGTAAGGTATTTGCCGTACCTTATCCCGTCGATACTCCTCTTCCTGCTGAACGTGGCGACCTTTTGGCACGTGCTTCATTGAAAGGTATCGAATTGCTGGACCAAAATAAAAACGGTTTCTTTATGATGATAGAAGGTTCGCAGCTGGATGACTACGGACACTTCAATGACATTGATTTGCTGATGCAGGAAACACATGACTTTGACCGTACTATCGGTGCCATTTATGAATGGGCTGCCAAGGATGGAGAAACATTGGTAGTAGTTACTGCAGACCATGAGACTGGTGGACTTACGTTGGTTGATGGAGATTTGGCAGAAGGCAGAATCGTATGTAAGTTCTCTACCGGTGGTCATAGCGGTGTAATGGTACCAGTGTATGCTTTTGGTCCCGGTGCAGAGGAGTTTACAGGGATTTTTGAAAATACTGCTATCTTTGACAAGATAAAAAAACTGCTCAATTTGTAATTTAAAAAATAACTATTTCCTATGTTGAAACACATTTTATTGGTAAGCTTGCTTTCTTTTTCCACTCTCCCTTTGCTGAAAGCTCAGAGCTGTGGCAATGATGAAAAGTATCATTTGCCTTATAAAAATACATATGTAAAGGAACCGCTGGTCACTGAAAATGAGTATCGTGTGGCAAAACCTGAGACGATTGTGCCGAAAAGCTTCGAAGAAGCTCGGCAGATTCTTCCCAATCCCATTTGGGGTGGACATGACAAGGAACTTGAAATGTATTGGAAGGCATGGGAAATAGCTATCGGCAATATTCGTGCTCCTCAAGCAGGCTCGGGTTTTGTCTCAAGCTATTTGGATACAGCTTATAATGGTAATATCTTTATGTGGGATTCCTCTTTCATTCTGATGTTTGCCCGCTATGGTACCCGTTTCTTTCCTTTCCAGAATACGCTGAACAACTTTTACGCCAAGCAGCATCCCGACGGTTTCATTTGCCGTGAAATAAAGGCGGATGGTGCCGATTGCTTTGAACGCTATGATCCGGTGAGTACCGGACCGAATTTGATGCCTTGGTGTGAGATGGTCTATTTCCATCAGTTTGGTGATACGGAACGCCTGCACAAGATATTTCCGGTACTTTGTGCTTATTATAAGTGGTTGAAATTGAACCATACTTGGAGAAATGGAACCTACTGGTCAAGCGGATGGGGGACCGGCATGGATAATATGCCCCGTGTTCCGTCGGAATACAGCCCTATCTACAGTCACGGGCATATGATTTGGTTAGATACAAACCTACAGCAATTATTTACTGCCAATTTACTACTTGAGATGGGCTTTTATCTGGAACGTTGGCAAGAGATAGAAGAGTTTGAAGACGAAGCCAAAATGCTGGGAAAATATATCCATGACAATCTTTGGGATGAAAAGACCGGTTTCCTTTATGACCAGTATGCTGACGGTACGCTCTGTACAACCAAGGGAATAGGTGCCTATTGGGCTCTGTTTACTGATGTATTGGATTCTGTACAGTTGGACCGCATGGTGAAGGAATTGGATAATCCTGCCACATTCAACCGGAAACACCGTATTCCTTCTTTGTCTGCCGATAATCCCAAGTACAAGGAGAATGGCCGTTATTGGCAGGGTGGCGTATGGCCGGGAACTAATTACATGGTGATGCAGGGCCTTGTGCAGAAAGGTTATGGCAAACTGGCACGGGAGATTTGTTTGAATCATTATGCCCAGGTGTTTGAGGTCTATAAGAAGACTGGAACTTTTTGGGAATATTATGCTCCGGAAAGTGCTGAGCCGGGATTTATGGCAAGGGATAATTTTGTGGGTTGGGCAGGACTTCCTCCTATTGCTGAATTGATAGAATTTATTATCGGTATTCGGGGAGATTATGCCAAAAAGCAGATTATCTGGGATATGAATTTGACGGAGATTAACGGCATAGAACGCTATCCTTTTGGTCCCGAAGGGCTTATCTCCTTAAAAGCTGAAGCACGCCGTTCTGCAAGTGATGAACCCCGTATCACAGTAGATTCTAATATTGATTTTGAACTGTGTGTACTCTATGGTGGAAAAGAGAAAAAGATAAATGTGACATCCGGTAAGCATACCTATTAAAGAAGAAATCAATCATGAAAAACAATATGTCAAGACGCCAATTTCTGAAGACTGGCGGGCTTGCCTTGGCTGCAATGACCTTTCAGCCCGCTTCCGTATTATCTTCATCCGGGACTTTCAGCCAGAGATATGTTTCGTTGCGTCCTTCTGCAAGCAAAAGGAACTTCATTTCGAAGGCAGTAGATGCTGCCATTGAAGAAGCAAAGCCTAAAATAAAGGACGAGAAGTTGCGTTGGATGTTCGAGAACTGTTTTCCCAATACGCTTGACACTACTGTCAGATATAGAGTGAAGAATGGCAGACCAGATACTTTCGTCATTACAGGTGATATAGATGCCATGTGGTTGCGCGACTCTTCAGCGCAAGTATGGCCCTATCTGCCGTTGATGAAGAAAGATAAGGACTTGCAGTTGATGGTGGCAGGACTTGTCAACAGACAGACTGAATGTATCTTAATAGACCCGTATGCCAATGCCTTCAACGACGGGCCGTTGGGCAGCTATTGGGAAACCGACCATACACAACATATGGCTAAGGAACTGCATGAACGCAAATGGGAGATAGATTCTTTGTGCTATCCCATTCGTCTGGCTTATCATTATTGGCAATACACGGAAGACACGTCTGTGTTCGATGAAAATTGGCATAAAGCTATGCTGCTGGTGGTCAAGACCTTTAAAGAGCAACAGAGGAAACAAGGCTTAGGACCTTATAGCTTTACGCGCGATTGCGACCGCCCTACAGATTCGCAGATTAACAACGGATGGGGAGCACCGGTAAAGCCGGTCGGCTTAATCGTTTCTTCTTTCCGTCCGTCAGATGATGCTACACAATACGGTTTTCTGATTCCTGCTAATATGTTTGCGGTTGTGTCATTGCGCCAATTGGCTGAGATAGAGGATAAAGTTTATGGAAACAAGGACTTCTCCGGAGAATGTATAACATTGGCAGATGAAGTGGATGCAGCTATCCGTAGGTATGGTACTTTCAATCATCCGGTTTGTGGGCGTATTTATGCTTTTGAGGTCGACGGTTTTGGTAACGCGCTTTGTATGGACGATGCCAATGTACCCAGTTTGCTGGCTGCGCCTTATCTGGGTTATTGTTCTTTTAAAGATGCGATTTATCAGAATACCCGTAAAATGATATGGAGCGGCAATAATCCTTATTTCTTTAAAGGAAAAGCCGGTGAAGGGGTAGGAGGCCCTCATGTGGGATTGAATTATATCTGGCCGATGAGCATCATTATGAAGGCTTTTACAACGGATGATTCCGAAGAAATACGTGCTTGTCTGAAGCAACTTCGTGATACGGATGGAGGGACGGGCTTTATGCATGAGTCTTTCCATTCGGAGGATGCCGCGGACTTTACTCGTTCCTGGTTTGCCTGGACAAATACTTTGTTCGGTGAACTGATACTGAATACAATCAAGGAATATCCCAACTTATTATCCCAAATACTATGAAGATAAGATATTGGTTACTGGCTATGTCATTCATTTTTCTCTCTTGTGGGAGAGTGGCTGATGATGTAGAGGCAAACTATGGTATTATACCCATGCCGAATGAACTTGCTCCAATGCAGGGAGTGTATGTCTTGCAAGGGAAAAAAACAGTGGCTGTCCCTTCCGGGGAAGCCGCGATGAAAGTTTTTCATTATTTGGAGGATGCGTTGAAAAACACTTCTGTAACGCTGAAGGATATTTCGGAAACGGGAAAGGCCGATATTTGCTTATCTATAGATAATTCCTTGCCCAATGAGGCCTATACATTGGAGGTTTCTTCCGATAGGATAAATATATCTTCCAATGAAACTGCCGCCGGATTTTTTTATGGTGTCCAGTCTTTGCTGCAGCTCATGCCGGCAGCCATTTATGATGGTGACCGGAAATACGAAGGAAAGATTAGGATTCCTGCTGTCAGCATTACGGATGCTCCCCGTTTCCCTCATCGTGGGGCTATGATGGATGTAGGGCGTAATTTTCTGCCAAAAGAGGAAGTGCTGAAGTTTCTTGATTTGATGGCATTCTATAAATTGAATAAATTCCATTTTCATCTGACAGATGACCAAGGATGGAGAATAGAAATAAAGAAATACCCGAAACTGACTGAAATAGGTTCTTATCGTAAACAGACTCAGATAGGACACTCTGATTATTATTTTCCACGGCGTTACGATGGAAAAGAAAAGAGAGGCTATTATACGCAGGAAGAAATAAAGGAAATTGTGAAGTATGCATCCGACCGTTTCATTACGGTCATTCCCGAAATTGAAATGCCGGGACATGCATCCGCAGCACTGGCTTCCTATCCGGAACTTTCTTGCGGACTGGGAAAGACTTATGTGGTGCGTGATTATTTTGATGTTTTTGATGAGGTCTATTGTCCCAAAGAGCATACATTTGAATTCTTACAAAATGTGCTGACCGAAGTTATGGAACTCTTCCCCAGCCATTATATCCACATTGGTGGAGATGAGTGTCCCAAGAAAGCATGGAAGAAGTGTGCCCATTGCCAGCATTTGATGAAGTGGGAAGGTCTGCCCAACGAAGAAGCTCTGCAAAGTTGGTTTATCCATCGGATTGAGCAATTTGTGAACAGTAAAGGGCGTGACATCATCGGGTGGGATGAGATTCTGGAAGGAGGGCTTGCCCCTAATGCTACCGTCATGTCATGGCGTGGCGAGAAAGGAGGTATCGAAGCGGCTCGCCAACGGCATAAAGTCATTATGACACCCGGCAAAAAGTGTTATTTGGATTACTACCAGGAAAGTCCGGAATTTGCCCCGTTGGCTATCGGCGGTTTTCTTCCGTTGGATACGGTGTACAATTATAACCCGCTTCCTGCTGAACTGACTCCGGAAGAACAAGCTTATATAATAGGTGTACAAGCCAATATCTGGGGAGAGTACATACAGACTCCCGAATATTTTGAATATATGGCTTTCCCCCGTTTGCTGGCTATGTCAGAGGTGCAATGGACACAGCCGGAACATAAGGATTTCGAGTCGTTTGCCCGTAGGCTGGATAAGGAGTTTGAACGATTGGATTATTGCGGAGTGAATGCTTGCCGCAACTTCTATGAAGTCAATCAGGCTGGTGCGTGGAACAAGTCGCAGCAGACTTATGAGGTGACTTTGAACACCTTCTGTCCGGATGCCGATATTTACTATGCGGTAAATGATTCAACGGTCAACACTTCATCTTCCCTTTATGAGACTCCGATACCGTTGGACGAGGATGTAACTGTTTATTCGGCAGTTTACAGAGACGGTAAGCCGTTGGGGAAAGTGACCCGCAAGAGCTTTGCTGTAAACAAGGCAACCGGATGTGACTATACTTGTAATCCTGAAGCAGGATGGGAACACCTGAATGAAGGCTTCGGGCTGACTGATGGACGACGTGGCTATGCCCGCGACATGCGTCGCTGGATTAGCTTCTACCAGGATACTGTACAGATTGTAGTGGAACTGAAGAAACCTCAAAAAGTCAAGGAAGTGGCCTTTTCTTCTTTATGGCGGCCGGTAAATGAGATATGGCCGGCAAGAGCGATGGGTGTCTCTGTTTCAATGGATGGTCAGACTTTTATTCCGGTGGGCACTAAACGGCTGACTTATGATTTTAGCTTGACGGAAGGCACCCGTTTTCCGGCATCTCTTTCATTTGCCGAAACGGAAGCTACATTTGTCCGCTTGGAATTATTGAGTGGTGGCTTGTGCCCGAAAGGATATTTTCATGAAGGGTTGCAGAGTGAGTTGGCAATAGATGAAATAGAAATATATTAATCTCAAGAAATTATGAAGAAAATAGAGGAGAAAAAAGAAAATTGCCTACTAAATTTATGATTTATGCGAAAATAGTAGGTTTTTTGACTGATAAGAAATGTCTAATATAGTCAAGTCCAAATTTGTGTGTAAATTCATCTTTCAGTTATGTGGTTTTATCT
>ERZ779937.468-NODE-468-length-16192-cov-2.033711_pt1 | contig 16192 bp, 13 predicted proteins | sample MGYA00511185_ERZ779937 | MGnify/ENA primary metagenome ERZ779937 (study PRJEB29588, sample SAMEA2147216) | human gut metagenome | biome: human gut; feature: human-associated habitat; material: faeces | place: Denmark | collected 2008/2010 ... | reverse complement strand
GGAAACAACTTTGTATACATTGGCATGGTAATCATTCAGACGTTTCTTTTCAACCTCCGTCATCTGTTTCGGATCGATAGCATCCAGATCAAACGGAACATAGGTCAGATTTTCAAAATACATAAACTGACCATATTCATTTTTTTCGCCTTTTTGGCATACTAATTCGTTTTCCAGACGTATTCCGTATTTTCCTTCGATATACATTCCCGGTTCATCCGTAGTTACCATTCCTTCTTCAAAAACAGCTCCCCCCGGACGATCCTCAGTTCCTTTATAGCGGAATGCATTCGGTCCTTCATGCACATTGAGCACATATCCCACACCGTGTCCGGTCCCGTGTTTAAAGTCAAGTCCGGCTTCCCAGAACGGTTCACGCGCGATAATATCAAGATTCATCCCGCTGCATCCATACAGGAAACGGGCATTTGCCAGATTCATATTGGATCTGCATACACGGGTAAAATCCGCTTTCATCTCTTCTGTCACCGGTCCGAGTGCAAATGTTCTCGTAATATCTGTCGTACCTTCCAGATAATGTCCTCCGGAATCCACCAGAAGAAGTCCCTCCGGTTTCAGTGGAACATCACTTTCCGGTGTTGCTGCATAATGTACGATTGCTCCATGATCCGCATACCCGCAGATCGTATCAAAGCTCAAATCCAGCAGGCCTTCCTGTTCTCTGCGGAGACTCTCCAGATAATCCGATGCGGAAATTTCCGTCATTGGAATTTTCCCCACATTTTTCTTCAGCCAGTACATGAATCTGCACATTGCCACTGCATCTTTTACATGGGCTTTTCTCGTATTAGAAATCTCTGTCTCATTTTTGACAGCTTTCATCTCCAGCGTCGGATCTTCTGCATCTATCATCTGTGCAGACTCCGGCAGATTATTACAGATTTTTGTATTAACCACAGCGCGATTAAGCAGAATCGTCTGATTCTCCAGTGTTTTTACATACTCATAAAATGCCTCATACGGACGCGTGGTAATTCCATTCTTCTGCAGATATTCCCGCAGGGTATCATCGACAACTTCTTCCTGCAGGAACCAAATGCACTGTTCCTGTGTCAATGCCAGGTAGGAAAGAACAACCGGTACATAACTGATGTCATTTCCACGTACATTCAAAAGCCACGCAATATCATACAAAGAAGCCAGCAAATGCACCTCTGCACCTTTTTCCTTCATTTTTTCACGGACTGCGGCAAGCTTATCTTTTGTACTTCTTCCACTGTATGCTTCATCCAGAATCCACACAGGTTCTTTGGACATCGGCGGACGATCTTTCCAGATCTGTCCGATCAGATCCTCCTGTACATAAAGTTTTCCGTGTTTCTTTTCTGCGATCTGCTGCAGTTTTGCGCCCCATCTTCCATTGACAACCCTTCCGTCAAATCCGATGGTTCCGCCCTCTTTCAGCGTCTGTTCCAATAACGTACTGGCACAGCGTTCAATAAACGTTTCAACCTTATAAATCGGAACAATAACAGAAACCTTCATACTATTCTTTTATAACCTGTTCAAACAAAGATATCCACTGCGTAATAATCTCCTTTTCGGTATACTTTTGGGAGTTGATGTAAGCCTTCTTCCCCATACACATCCGTAAATCCTCTTTTTGGATTAACAGACGAATTTTCTCTGCCAATAAATGGATATCCTCATTGAAAATTAAAAAACCATCTTCACCATTACGAATAATATCTTTGGGACCACAAGGGGTCTCAAAACTGACTACAGGTACCCCAGCAGATTCAGCCTCAATAATCGCCAACAAAAAGCCTTCATAGCGGGAAGTAAAAACCGCAATCGAGGAATTCAGATACTCTGAAACCATATCCTTCGTAGCCCCATCCAGAAATATCGAATGTTCCAGTCCTTTTTTCCGAATCTGCTCTGTCAGATCTGGGCGTAAACTACCCTCGCCTACGATATGAAGCGTCCAATCGTCCACATCACGAGCTATCAAAGACCAGGCATCAATCAGACGTTCAAATCCTTTCTGATATTCATAACGGCCGACTGTCATAACCCGGTGATTAGTCAAGGAAGCTCTACAGCCGAATTTAAGTGAACATATATTGGGTATCACCACCATATTGTTCAACTCGGTCCAATTGTCTGCATCTTCTTGAGTAAGCACGACAAAACGACTGAATTTCCGGACATGTCTGTCTAACCTTTTATACGAAATATCGTCTAACCAACCTTGAAGCCCAGTTCTTCGTATATATTTGAACATCTGTTTATTAAAGTGAAACTCCAATATCTTTTTACTGCCATCCTTTATCAGCGGCAGAATGGACATTTCATTGAAAAACGTAGAAATCACGATATCCGCTCGAAGACTCTGCAATAGTTTTTCCAACCGTTTTTTATGCTGGTAACGATTATAAAAGAAATAAAAGGCCTTTTTAACCAACGAACGCTTTCTATTAGCCTCGTAGTTAATGCCTAAATCGTAACATTTCACAGAGTTATTCAAATCAAAATAACAAGGACGTCCATTCTGATCTGTCGTTATCACCGAAACTTCATGTCCTCTTTTTACCAACAGATTCATTTTATGACACACAATTCGCTCCAATCCACCCAAATGGCATAAAGAAGGCACACAATATATAATTTTCATAGACTTTTCCTTCCATAAACAAAATAACGAACCAGAATTTTGATACGCTTCCAAAGAGACAACTGATCCAACTCATTCAACTTATTATAAAAGAAGTCAAAATAGAACTTCTCATTAAAGAACGGTGATCGCCGATAATATTCCCACCAAATATCAAAATTAACACAAAACCCCTTCCAGGGTTTTTGACCGTTATAATGCACAATACCTGTCTGAAAAGCCGTCTCAATTTCTTCCTGACTCCAAAGCTGTAACAAAGCCTCTCTTTGGTAAACCATAGCTTCCGAAACAAATGTAGACAAGCAAAAATCCGGAGTCAGATAACAGATTTTACCACCACAAACTATATTCAGAATATCCATATCCTGAAACATATATTTGTTCATTGCCAACTCTCTAAAACGACTAATCAGATTATCTTCCCGCATTTTTTGAGAATTGAAAATCAAATTGCCGGAATAAATAATCCGAGTCGGGTCCAAATGTCTCTGGTTAATAAAATAATTCTTATACTTCGGAACCAAATGAGCCAATGAATTTACTCCAGCTATATAATAATCAGACAAATCCGTACCATAATAAATGTCTGATAAATCAGACCGGAAAATCACATCCACATCCGAATAAATTACCTTGCCATATTCCGGAATCAAATCCGGAATTAACAAACGATAATAGGCCGGTGTAGTAATTCCCCGAATCTCGAAAGATTTATCAAAAAAAGAATCAACCGTGCGATAAGTAATCTTACAATTCTTGTAAAACTCTTCCAACTTATCCAAATCCAAACGATCCAACCTTTCCTGTTTCGAATGCAAAATAAAAATATCATAAAAAGTTGTCTCTTTCGCATTCATCAACAAAGACGAAATGCATATACAAGCCGGAAAAGTCAAATTATTATCAAAAGCAAAAACAATTGGAATCCTGGCAATCATAATATGCATATTTTATATACGAGGCAATTGTTGGTATGCTTTACTTTTCAAAAAAGAAATACCATCTTTTATTGCCTTTAATTTCAATTTAAAAACAGAAATATTCCCTTTTAATAAAGAAATTCCTAAAGTAAAACCCAATGCATAACCAATGCATAGTACATCCCAAAATCTCAGATATATTTTCTTTTCAGGCAAATAGATAAACCGATGCCAGAATATGATTTTAAACCGGAAATCAGAATATATAATTTTTTTCTTTTTCTTAGGATACATATTCCCGCCGGCATCCAAATGGACAAAATGATGTTTATACCAGGTAAGTATTTTCAAACCATGTTTATACATTTTATAATACATTACCTGATCTTCCCCTAAAGGGTAATCAACCTTATCCAACCAAAGTTCTTCTTCAAAGTTTATCCGTAAAAAATCAGATTTTCTGCACAAGAAACAAGCCCCTGCATTAGTTTGGGACCAATAAACATCCTGACAAGGAGCATTATTGTAAGAATACCCTGCACTGCGCATTACTTTATATCCCCAATACCTGTCATTCTGTCTAGCATTCATTCGAGCAGATATCCACATCGATATTCGGGATTTCCATGGTCTTTCTGCATTGGGAAATATGTCAGGAGAAATTACATCCGCTTTATTTTCATTCAGTAAACGGAACATTTTTTCAACAGTATCGGGTGGAAATTCAAGGTCATCATCCAAAAAAAGAATATATTCCGTATCTACCTCATCATAGTTCAATGCACGCTGAGCAACCATTCCTTTTTTCACAAAAACATATTGTTCAATTCCAACTGTTTCTTGAGGTATGGAATATCCTTCAGCTATATATACTATAATTTTAAGAGGTTGCAACGTTTGCAACACCAAAGATTTCAACAAATTTTGGTATTTATCCCCCGCAGTACCTAACGTTCTAATCACTGCCGTATAATTCATTTTTGTAAAATTAGATTTAACTTATGTGATTCTTTAATTTTTACTGTAAAGCATCGAATCAAGTCATACAATTTCCAACATCTCATTCTTAACAAAAGATGCAATACCCTTTGAGAAAAAGTATCCGGAACAATACCTCTTAAATAAGCTGAAAAATCCAAATCTTTTAAAGTCCGGATACGAGTTTCAGAATCTACCTCAGTGTGATATAACGAATTTAATACACGACGAACATAAGATCCCACCAACCAATTTAATGCAAACTTAGCTTTAGAGTTTTGAATTCTATAATCTTGAATTATCCGACAAACAATGTCTTGAATATTCCGGTAAGAAAGAAGTTCGGAAGAAAGAGAATTCATACGTTTCGTCAATGAATTTTTCATATAAGCATTGTAATAATAATCTGTGTTACTAGATATATAAATATTCCGGGAAGCCATCATGAACGTATATAAGAACAAGGCATCCTCACCGATATGCATACCTTCACAAAATCTCAGGTTATTTTTCCGTACAATTTCCGCTCGATAAAGTTTACTCCAGGGCGATGTATGCCAATTCATATCATTCTCTATGAACATTAACTCAAAATTATCCCGATTGATCCGATTCGAAGGGTATACTTCTTTCCTTTCCATACCATTGCCACAAACAACCGCATAAGATACCACCAAATCAACCGTATCACCGACATGGGAAAATAACCGTTCCAGGTAATATTCATTTACCCAGTCATCGCTGTCGATAAATGTAATCCATTTCCCCTGCATGTTCTCCAAACCATAGTTGCGGGCCGTGCTGACACCTCCGTTTTCTTTATGAAACGATCTGATACGCGAATCTTTCGAAGCATAGTAATCACAAATATCCGCAGAACTATCCGTACTGCCATCGTTCACCAATAACAGTTCCCAATCGGAAAATGACTGTCGGATAATACTTTCCACGCATCGTTCCAACACCGTCTGCGAATTATATACCGGTACAATTATTGAAATCATTGGTTTATTTTTTTAGTCCGTATAAACGTAACCGCCGTTCCAATGCCAATGCATACCGACAAACAAATGAATTGCGAATCCAAACAACCATCCATTCCCGGTCAGATAGCTTTAAACGGGAAGCATTCTTTAAAGTAGCATATATCCATTCCTTCCGGTAAGGAATCTTAACCTTACATACTATTAAATTTTCCAATGTATGAAGCTGTAATCTTAAAAAGGACTGTTCAAACTCCGGATATCTGTTTCCCAAGCATTTCCGGATTATCTGAATATATTTTTCATCATAGGCCAAAGAGACTTTTCTGCTACACATGACCGATGTATCATGTATTTCATAATTATAGAGACTTACCGTCAGAACATATATTTTTTTGACCTGTAATCCCAATAAAATATTCATAATCACATCCTCACCAACAAACATTTCGCGAGAAATATCAAAAACACGTTCAGTCAAGACATCTCTTCTGATCAGTTTGCCCCATATACTCGGCGGATAACGTCCCTCCAACATACCAGCTACGTATTCTTTTCCGTCAATCATCCCTTTAGTACCAGATTCTGAAATAACCAGTTCATACCCTTCCGATATTTTATCCACCAATATTTTCAGGAAATCTCTCTGAATAGTATCATCGGCATCTATGAATGAAATATATTTACCGGATGCCAGTTTCACCCCCTTTTTACGGGCGTTTGTTACTCCAGCATTTTGTTGATAGAAATATTTTATACGGGTATCTTCCTGAGCTATCTTCTGACAAATAGTAGCAGTAGAATCCATACTCCCATCATCAACAATAACTATTTCAAAGTTGACATAAGACTGATTTAAAATACTGTGAATACATTCCAATATATACTTCTCTGCATTATAAGCAGGAATTACCACGGAAACCAGATCCTCATTCATCTATGTAATCTTTTAGTCAAATAAGTATACAACGTAAACAAAACATGCTGTTTTCTCAGTATGCAGAAGTAAGTATTCTATCTGACAAGAATAAACTTTCTTACTAAAGTTTTCATTAAAAAACTTACACCTTTGTGTTTATAAACGACAAGAAAGACTTTATACATGAATGAATAGTTCCGTATCATCCATAAGCGACTTGATGGTCTGTTTAATGTCGTCATTAAAAAGATAAAGGCATCTTCTGATTGTTCAACATCATAAATTGCTAATCTTTGCTTTAATTCTAAAGTATATTTATTTTGATCCTTTAATCTTGACCAAATTCCACCTCGATGTACTCGGTAAGTAGCCATAACATCAGGTAATAAATATCCATTTCCATTCTTCAACAAAAAATAGAACAGAACCACATCATGATTATACTTATACCTATTAAATTTATTCAAATCAAAAGCAGAATGACGATACATTATTGTTAATGGATGAAACAACCATTTCCCATGTATCAAATCATCTAAAGAATAAGAAACGCCAGATGTTTCTATAACATCCGGCACAATTTTACTATCCAAAAGCTTTTTATCCTGAAAAAAAATTCTATATTTATGTGAACACATTACATATTCTGGATGTTGTTCTAGAAAATCCACCTGCTTTTGTAGTTTATACGGATCTGTCCAATAATCATCTCCTTCACAATATGCAATATATTTTGATGCAGAATTTATAGTATTTGCAATAATTTGACTAATACCTGCTCCATTACCTTTAGAATATTGATTTTCCTGTTGAAAGATTGGTTTTATAATATCAGGATATTGCTTGACATACTCTCTGATGATATCTGCTGATTCATCGGTCGATGCATCATCGTGGATAATCACTTCAAATCTAAAATTGGTTTTTTGCATGATGAAGCCATCCAGACAATCACGTAAAAAAGGAGCATGATTATAAACAAGGCATTTTATTGAAACTAATATATCGTTATACATAATTTTATTTCAAAATCACTAAATAGTAACAGAATAGTTTTTCCTTGTTACAAATTCAACCCGAAAAGATACTAAAACTCTAATCTTTTATTTGCTTGGTATATAAAATACCCATTCCGATCTGCATTACTCAATGCCTCTTTAAGTTCACTATTATCCAATTCCCATTCTACAATCTCCGGATACCGATCATGCGACACAATAATATCTTTAATATAAGGTGCCAATTTACTATAAAAATAAACTCCAGAATGTTTATTAGTAGATATAACCGGTTCTACAAAATTACCAATTGCTAAATCTATCACCCCTTTAACCATGTCATAACCAGTTGATAGACGCACTAAATCAGAGGTAATATAATCTCCTCCCATTCGGGCACCGATCTCAATAATATAAAGTTCTCCATGAGAATTTAACTTTATTTCTGTATGACTAGAGGAATTCTCAATCCGTAAAGCAGTCAATGCTCTCTCCACCATATTCTTTATAGCGTTCGCAATCTCAATAGACACATTTGCCGGCTGATGATGTGCTACTTCAATGAAATGAGGAGCACCACTGGTCACCTTATCTGTGATCTGCAAACAATAATGTTTTCCTTTGTGACTGATATATTCTACACTAAATTCTCGCCCATCTATAAATTCCTCTATAATAACCTTACCGATACGAGATTTAGATCTGGCTTCTTCATATGCATGAGCAAGTTCTATAAAACTATCGACTTTATTAATACCCTGACTACCTCCTCCATCAACAGGCTTTACAATCACTGGATAATTATATTTATACTTTCCTAGCTCTGCAACATCTTCAATCAAATAAAACCGAGGAACAGAAATATCTGCCTTTTGAAAGGCATTCCGCATAGAATATTTATCCTTTGTTAAAGCTACACAGTCAATTGTATTACTAACAAGACCCATAGATTGAGCTACATAAACTAATGTAGGAAGTGCAGATTCTAAAGAAAATGATGTTATACCATTTATTTGTTCTTTTTTACAGATCTCGAGAACAGTTTCTTTTTCTTGAAAAGAAACAGGATAAAACTTATCACAATAAGCTTTACAAACTGCCCCTTCTTCCCATGCTATACCTATGATATAATAACCTAATTTTCTCGCTTGACGATAAAATGGCAACAAAGGCTTATTAGCCCCAATAACCGCTATTTTTTTTCTATCTAAACTCATCCTACCTTTCAATTAACATCATACATATACAGTCAAAAAATCCTATATCGATTATAAAATATTCATAAATTGTTGAAATCCATACAAACAGTTACATTTTTCCATAATAAGAGTTAATTGTATTCACAATCTTTTTCATATCATTTATGTCATATCTTTGATCAATAGGAATCACCAATATTTGATCATAGATATCTGCAATATCATTATTTATCAAAACATCTTCTAACTCTACTTTCCACAAAATCGGAGCATAAATATGGTTTTGAGCCAATACTTTTTGTAAATCAGTACGATTCTTTACATATATAGGAAAATATAACGGAGCAATTATCTGATCTGGTAATTCGTGATAAACAGATGATAAAAATTCATTATTGACAATATGGCTACTAAGATACCTGAAATTTGTGTTTCGACTCATTATATTAGATTCCAAATTCTCATTTGAAAGTATAGTAGCGGAAAAATCACTCATCCGATGAACCTTGATAGAATTTTCAACTAAAGCTACAGCTTTCTTATTTAAACTGATAGATATCTGTTTGACTCTTTCATCACCACTCTTAAAGTAAATCCCTCGAAGATACATCGAGTATGTTTGAAAGTCATAAAACAAATTATTTTCGGGATCTTCTTTAAATGTGACAGACAAATTATTTGATGACTGAATAAAACCACCATCCGGTATAGGAAACCATTTACGATAACTACCAATCGTATAATCAATAAAATTCAATTTTTGAGTAGTAAAAATACATTGGGTATCATCTTTAACAAGTAGAATGCCATCATCATGCAGACTCTGTAATGCATCCACCTCAACATTGGATAAATCCATTCCATAATATGGGTGAACAACTACAATACTTGGCTGAAAATCTTTACACAGGGATTTAAGTCCTATTGTATCAATTCTTAAATCTTTAGTTATAGGATAAAATTTACAATTCCATCCCTTCTCGAGAAAAGGAGTAATGCAAGTTTGACATGTATAAGCAGGAATAAGTACATGCTTAGATAGGTTTTGATGTAAATCTGCAATCAAAGAAAAACTCTCACGGGCTAAAGACACTAATACCCTGTCTTTAACCAATGGACTATTCTTCTGAAACGTTTTAGAGTAATCCTTCTCATATAAGGGAAAGATACTTCCTATGTCTTTAGTTATAAATTTCATTATTAGCTATTTATAGAATTACCTTTTAGATATTCAAGTTTAATTTCTTCAAGTTTATCCAACAAAGAATCTGTTACTTCAGTTCTCAATAAATTTACATTCTGCCATATTATATCGTAAGGTAAATCCCACCATTTTAGATTCAGAAGTCTTTCAATATGTTTATCCTGGAATCGTTTCCTTAAAACTTTAGCAGGATTTCCTGCTGCAACAGAATAAGGCTCCAAATCTTTTGTAACTACAGTATTGGCTCCAATAACGCATCCGTCTCCTATGGTTAATCCATCTAGAATAACAGCAGAACAACCCATATAGACATCATTCTCAATAGTTGTTTTTCCCAATACCTCCTTTTCTAAGTTTTGAGCTTTAAAAATCCGATTAAGCCAATAATCTGAATAAGACGAAAGTCTGGCAAAGTCATGATAATCATGACCAACAATACTTACATTCCAAGATATATTACAACATTTTCCAATATTAACGTCTCGAAATGTACAATTCATACCAGCATAGCTACCAAACCCAATATTAACATTCATCATATTACATCGAGGAGCCAATTCTGCATGATCATGCATTACAACATTATTTAAATAAACATCATCCCCTACAAGGCAATTATGTCCAATAGTAGAATTCAAAATTCTCACATTTCTATATAACTTAGCAGAATCTGAAATTATATTCATTATTTCCTTACTTGTTTATTATATCTATAATACGTTCCATATCTAATCATATCTCTGATCTTTCAATAAGACCATAATATGAGTGGTATCTCCTGAACATAATAATCTGTTAATTGACAATCTGCATAAAGATGGCCACCCCATCGCATCCATCACAAAATATTAATTTTTAACCAAGAATCCAAATCTGACAAGACTTTTAAAAGAGTATCTTCTGTTTCAAATTTTAATACCGAAGTTCCAATAGCATCATTGGCACCCCGAAAAGCAGAAACAGAATCACCTGCTGCAACCCACAAATCTTCCTGAACCACATATTTTTGTTTAAAATCATCTTTATATTCCAAACCTTGAAACACCCCATCCACATCGGCATGAAGAATGATTTCAGCCCAATGCCCGTCATATTCTTTTTGTTCAATTCCAAAAACTTCATCACCAACAGCTGCCCGGACTGCATTAGTTATCAAATCTACCCCAGTAGCCCAACGTAACATTTCGGACAGCCGATTGCCTCCCCCACGTGGAGAAACTTCCATAATATAAGCTTTACCGTTTACCCCAATACGTGTCTCAATATTGTAAACTGTAGTCTGCATCTGAAGTAAAGAAAGTAACCGTTGTATTTCGGAAGTCAACTCAGATTCCTGTTTTTCCGTCATTGTAGAAGGCCAACTATAGGCAGCAGGTGTATAAGGATTAGACGCATTTGTATCAAACTGCTGGGCTGAAAAAGAAACGAATTTCAATTTTCCATTCACTGAAAAACAGTCCGAATCGGACGAACAACCTTGCTTATCTATAAACTCCTCCACTATAATCCGATCGGAGTGAGAAAACTGAAAAGCATATTTTACAGCATCTTCCAAATCTTCATACCGCTCAACTTTCCGAACTCCCTTGCTTCCAGCAGAATCAACCGGCTTCACAATCAAAGGCCATTCGAATCCGTCTACCCCCGAAAGGGCCTTTTCGACCGAAGAAAAACCAGCGGCTTTTGGCACGTTAAAACCGTTTCGAGCCAGAAATTCCCGAAAACGGTCTTTATTTTGAAGAATACACACCGACTCATAAGGGCCTGACTGAGGAAGGCCCAGTTGTTCCGCTACATAAGCGGCAGTAACGACACCCGGATCCACTGCAAACGACATAATACCGTCAATTTGGAGCCGACGGGCTTTTTCCAGTACCGCTTCCTTATCAAGAATACTGACATTACAATAGGCATCAGAATAGCGGTGGGCTATATTATCCGGCAAATAATCACACGTTATGACATAAATACCTAACCTGTGTGCAGCTTCTATAACGGGAATTAAGTATCTTAATCCTCCCAAAAGCATCAGTTTCTTTTTTTTCTGCATGACTATCGTATTATAAGGTTTACAGTACGCTCCACATCCCCATCACTCAGCCCGCAATACATCGGCAAGCAAATCACCTGCTCGGCCTTTTCGGTTGCGACAGGCAGATTATCCCTATTAGCAGATTCCAGTCCACGATAGGTAGAGAATGAACTAATCAAAGGGTAAAAATATCTTCGCCCCAATATATTATGTTCTTTCATCTTAAAATACAGTTCATCACGAGTCATACCGTATTTTTCAGCATCTACAAATATGGGAAAATATGCATAATTGTGTGTTACATCAGGTATATCATGGAAAAATGTAACTCCTTCTACATCCTTTAACGCAGCACGATACAATTCTGCCACATGCTTTCGCCATTCGATAGCCTTATCTACTTGTTTCAAATTAAGAAGTCCGTAAGCAGCACGCATTTCGTCCATCTTGCTATTAATACCTGGTGCCACGACTTCTGTTTCTCCGGCAAATCCGAAGTTTTTAAGATAATCGATTCGTTTTTTGGTCTGCTCATCGTGCATCACCAATGCTCCTCCCTCGATGGTATTGTATACCTTTGTAGCATGAAAACTAAGTGTAGACATGTCTCCGGCATTAAGGACTGATTCTCCGTTTACTTTTACTCCAAAAGCGTGAGCTGCATCGTATATTACTTTCAAGCCGTACTTGTCGGCAATATCCTGTATTCGTTTTGTATCGCAGGGATTTCCATATACATGTACGGGCATGATAGCTGTAGTACGCGGTGTAATGGCTGCTTCTATCTTTTCAGGATCAAGATTACATGTTATAGGGTCTATATCTACAAAAACAGGCTTTATTCCATTCCACCATAATGAATGTGTGGTAGCTACAAAACTGAAAGGTGTAGTGATGACTTCTCCTGTTATACGCAGAGCTTGTAACGCTGTAATCAGCGGCAATGTTCCGTTTGTAAAAAGACTTATATATGGAACTCCAAGATATTCACAAAGGGCTTTTTCAAGCTCTTTATGATAATATCCGTTGTTTGTAATCCATTTTCGTTTCCAAATGTCTTCCAAATAGACATTAAATTCTCTTCTAATGATGGCATCAAGGGCGATGTCACTGTAATCTGTTTTTCTGCCATATACTATTTTCGTTTTATTATTGACAAAACCTCTTTAAGTTCATCAAAACGCATTAAATATGCTCCCCATATATAATATATCCCACCCACTAATATTCCGGTTATAAGCTTGCCCCACATTATGTCTACAAAAGATATGGCAAACAGTACTATGCCTCCCATAATAAGTGAATGTAGAAGTATATGTAATAAATCCTTTATCTGACTAAAAAAGCCATATCCAATAAGCCGGTTGGTATAATAGGTATTCCATACCAATGAAAGCAAGGATGAGACCACACTACCGTAACACATTGCTACAACACTGACGGGAACTGTTATGCACAATATGCATACTCCTTGTATTTTTTTGATGATTTCCAATTTCAGGAAATAATCCGAACGGCCTTTTACCTGAAGTAGATTAAGATTGATGGCATGTATGGGATACCACATTAATGAAAAACAGACTATTTGTAATAGATATATGGCTCCTTCCCACTTATTGGTAAGTACTACTCTGATAAAAGGATCAGCTACCGCCGCTAAACCTACCATTAGGGGAAATATGATAAATGCAGACATACGGATAAACCTTTTATAAGCATCAGCCAAACGTTGTTCATCATTCTGAATAGAACAAAGGACGGGAAACGTAACCCCTTGCAGTACTCCGGTTATGTTGGAGGATGGATATTGTGCAAGACCTGATGCACGAGAGTACAAACCTAATGCAGAGGGTGAATAGACTTTTCCTATAATAAGAGTATATATATTATTGTAAATTGTATCAAGCAATCCGGATGCCAACAGTTTTGATCCAAAAGAAAACAATTGCCTGAAAGACTGCCAGGAAAAGGTTAACTTGGGAATCCAACGTACAAAGTACCACAATAATATTGTACCAAGTAACGAGGAAAATACCATCTGCCATACCAAAGCCCATACTCCATATCCGTTGTAGGCAAGATATAATCCTAAACAGCCGGTAGAAACAGTTGATATTACGGATATCTTAGCACGTGTCTTGAAATTTATGGCTATAGATAACTTTGCGCTTTGAATGCCTGAAAGGGATGAAAAAACAAACATCAAGGATACTACTCTTGTCACATTTTCCAGGATGGGAATATTGTAGAATGATGCGATAAAGGGAGCAGCAAACCACAATAAAATATAGAAAAATATTGCTACAGCAATATTGAAATAAAATACAGTCGAAAAGTCTGTTTCTGTACGATTAATCTTTTGAATAAGGGCGGTGCCGAATCCACTGTCTATAAAAGCTTGTGAAACAGAAAGAAATATGCCAAGCATCGCAATTACACCATAGTCGGACGGCATTAAAAGGCGCGCTATCAGTATACTGAAAATAAACTGTATCCCCTGCGTAGAGAAACGGTCTATAGCACTCCACATCACGCCGTTTACAGTTTTTTTCTTTAGAGATTCTTCTTTTGGCATATTTTATTTTGTATACTTATCAGAAAATGACTTCATGTAAGAGTGTAGTCATTTATTTACTGCTGATCAGGCGTTTCCAAAATGATGTCTTTCTTTTCTCTTCATTCCCCTGAAGCCCCTGTAAATAGCGTTCATAACTCCATCTATGGGTAACCATTTCGTAAACTGCTCCCCAGTCCGGTAGTCCGCCTACATTGCGATCGTCAATGAACAGGTCGGCTTTGAGTTTTCTGCAAGGAGTAGAAGGGCTTTCTTTAGCCTGTTCTTCCGGATAGTTGCTGTTGACTGCATAGAATTCCAGACCTCTTTCCCGGCAGAATTCTACTGCCTCGTCCAGTAATTTACCTTCGCGTACGGTCCAGAGTATCAGTTGATGATGTTCTGCCTGTAATTGCTTGAGAGTTACAATGGCAAAAGGAATCTCTTTCCCGATATGTGGATATCGGTGTTCCACGATGGTTCCGTCAAAGTCTACGGCTATGATCATCTTTTAATAATTTTAGAGTTTGGAAATTGGCAGGAACGGATAGCGTTTGCAAATAGCTTGTTCATCAGCTATCAGTTTTTGTTGCTGCTCCGGCTGGGTGTCGGCATATCGCTCTGCAATGGCCGTTATGATTTTATGAGTTTCCTGACACAGATTGTCTATTTCTTTTAGTTCTCCCGGCTGGAGCTTATAATATATCTTTTCACAGTATTTTCCGATCCCTTTTAGGATTAGTAACTGTACTTGAGCTGCATTCGATAATTCCTCTGTCAACATCCAGTATCGGGATTTCATGATCCATTGTTCCAGGCTTTGGGCCAAAACCATCAGGTCAAGACGGTTTTGGGGATAAAAAAAACACTGGGCAATATCCGACTGAAATGAAACGAATTCATCTTTATATGTGAGAGCCTGGGATCCGTTTTGTGTTTCTTGTCGCTGGCGGATGTATTCGTCAACATTCTCAAAACTTTCTTTACTGATTCCTCCGATAGCTACGGTCATGTTGCCGACGGTAGTAACCAGACACTTGTCGCGGGCAATACGGATGCAATAACCTTCCATACCGGTCAGAACTCCGGACGTTATTTTAATTAGTGTATGGTTTGGGGAATAATAATCAAAGGAATGGGGCATAAAGCGAATGTGATGAGGATTTATTTGGGAAAGCTGCATGAAAGGTTGCATGACGCGATCAGGAATAATTGCTGTTTTCTTGGTACTGCAATCCTTTACTAGATACAGATCTATTGCTATCTGGTTCAGATAGTTTTGTATTTCCCGACTGTTTCCTTGAATGAAAATAAGACCTGATATGGTAGGCCGTTCTGTTTTCCTCACATGGCTTTTACCACGTTTGTATGCAATACTTTTATGAATGAATGTTTTGAATTTTAATATTAGTTTTTCATTAATAGTTTCTACTTTGGCATGATGGACAAAAAGGTAGCACCAAGAGTTGGTTGGGCTGTCTTGAGGACAAATCTTTTCTTCCGGACCTGGGTTTTGAGGCTCGTTCTGAACTTTGTCCTTAATGACTTTAGAAGAAGTATCTGTACTATACAGTGGCATCGAGACTTTTTCTAATTTATGTTGGGTTTGGTGCTTCGATTTCTTTTTATTGAACTCATATGCACCTCTCTTTTATAAATGAAGTTTAGAACTTTATTCATAATAATAGCTTCTGGGCAGTTTGTCCATTGGTTTTCTGTCTTTTAAGGTCTATCTCTTATGAAGAGATGGATTTTTCACGACAAAGA